>Ga0070738_10002413_pt1 | contig 28894 bp, 22 predicted proteins | sample Coa_R2_2_FD_66446 | JGI IMG/M metagenome (GOLD analysis project Ga0070738, IMG submission 66446) | Surface soil microbial communities from Centralia Pennsylvania, which are recovering from an underground coalmine fire - Coalmine... | ecosystem: Environmental > Terrestrial > Soil > Unclassified ...
CCGTTGCCGCCCCCCCCGCCCCCCCCGCCGCCCCCGCCCCCGCCCCCACCCCCGCTCCCGACCCCGGCCGTTCGGCGCATCGGACCGGCGCCGGCCGGCGCGCATCACCTCCCCCTTCCACCACCCGACCGCGATGACGCTCCGCCGCTGCCCCGAACCCCGCCGCCGCCCCGCCGTCCGCCCCCCACTGGCCGGCCGCCGCCCGCGCCACGCGAGGCTCGGGTGGTGGGCCGCCGGCCTCCTACGGGTCGTCCTGCCTGTCGCGCTCCCCGTCGCGCTCCCTGTTGCGCTGCCCCTCGCGCTCCCGCTGGCGCTCACACTCCTTGCGGCGCCGCCGCTCGCCGCCCAGGACTCGGTCCCCACCTACGTCCGCGAGCACTACACCCGGCAGGATCTCATGGTGCCGATGCGTGACGGCATCCGGCTCCGGACGATCGTGTTCACGCCGCGCGACTCGGCCGTGCGGTACCCGATCCTGCTCTCCCGGTCACCGTACGGCGCCGACTCGTACTTCAATCCCGTCGGCCCGGCGGACACGTTCGCGCGCGCCGGCTACATCTTCGCCTTCCAGGACGTGCGGGGGAAATACCTCTCGGAGGGCCATTTCGTGGACGTGCCGCCGTACCACGGCGGCGGCCGGCCGGGGGACGCGCCACCGGGGGCGATCGACGAGAGCACCGACACGTACGACACCATCGATTGGCTCGTCAAGCACCTGGCGAACAACAACGGTCGGGTGGGCGTCTACGGGATCTCCTACCTCGGCTACTACAGCACGATGGCGCTCCTGAGCCGGCACCCGGCGCTCAAGGCGGTCTCGCCGCAGGCGCCGGTCACCGACTGGTTCACCGGCGATGACTTCCATCACAACGGCGCCCTCTTCCTCAACGACATGTTCGACTTCGAGGCGGGGTTCGGCGTCCCGCGCCCGACACCGACCAACGAGCGCAGTCGCGGGCTCGAGCGCCGGAAGCCGGACGAATACCGGTTCTTCCTCGAGGATGTCGGGCCGCTCCCGGCCGTGAACGACCGCTACTTCCACCATCAGGTGGCGTTCTGGGACTCGATCGTCGCGCACCCGACCGACGACGCGTTCTGGACGGCCCGGACGCCCATCCCCCACCTCCGCGATGTCTCGGCCGCGGTACTGGTGGTCGGCGGCTGGTTCGACGCCGAGGATCTCTGGGGCACGCTCGCCGTGCACCGGGCGCTCGCCACGAATGTGCCGAACGGTTTCCACCGGCTGGTCATGGGCCCCTGGTTCCACGCGGGATGGTTCCTCACCGACGGGCACGACTTCGTGGACCTGAAGTTCCCGACCAGGACGGCCGACGATTACCACAACCAGGTCGAGTTGCCCTTCTTCGAGCACTTTCTCAAGGACAAGGGCGACCTGCCGCCGTTCGAGGCGTTCGTCTACGAGACGGGGGCCAATGCCTGGCGGACGTTCGACGCATGGCCGCCCAAGGGGGTGAGCGCCGAGACGCTCTATCTCGGAGCGGAGGGCCGCCTCACGACCGCGCCGCCGGCCGCCGCGCCGGCCCGCCCGTACGACGAGTACGTCAGCGACCCGGCGAAGCCGGTGCCGTACATGGGGACGATCCTGAACGAGCGGCCGCCCGACTACATGGCGGCCGACCAGCGCTTTGCCGCCGAGCGGCCGGACGTGCTGGTCTACGAGACGGCACCGCTCGATCAGGACCTCACGATCGCCGGCCCGACGACCGCGCGCCTCTTCGTGTCGACCAGCGGCACCGATGCCGACTGGGTGGTGAAGCTGATCGATGTCTATCCGGACGACACCCCCGACCCGATGCCCAATCCCCACGGGGTGCACCTCGGCGGGTATCAGCAGCTCGTGCGGGCCGAGGTGATGCGCGGGAAATTCCGGAACAGCCTCGCCCACCCCGAGCCGTTCGTGCCCGGTCGTGTCACTCCGGTGACGTATACGCTGCCCGACGCGTTCCACCAGTTCAAGCGGGGGCATCGCATCATGGTCCAGATCCAGAGCTCCTGGTTCCCGCTCGTCGACCGGAATCCGCAGCGGTTCGAGAACATCTACCAGGCGAAGGCGTCGGATTTCCAGTCCGCGACTCAGCGCGTCTATCATTCCCCGGCGAGCGCCTCCCGCATCGAGCTGACCATCCTGCCGGGCGATCGCTAGCGACAAGGGAAGCGGTCTGGTCGGATGATGACAGAGCCCACGTGCGTAGCACGTGGGCTCTGTCATCGAGACTGCATCGTGGGGCTCTGGGCTTACGTGAGACTCCGCAGGAGCGCGAGCATCTCGACGTCCGCCGGGTCGGGGGAGGTATCGTCGTCGGCGATCGCGAGGTTTCGCTGGGGGGTCTCGAGGATGAGCGGCACGTGCGCGCTCCGCCGGTCGTGGAGCAGCCAGCCGAACGGCTCGACACCGATCCGGCCCTCGCCGAGCAGCATGTGGCGGTCGGTGTTGGAGCCGAGCGCGCCCGCGCTGTCGTTGAGGTGGAAGAACGCTGGTGGCTCGCCCGCGACGGCCTCGAAGGCGTCGAGCACGCCCGCGAGCGCAGCCGGAGACTCGGTGATGTCGTAGCCGGCGGCGAACAGATGACAGGTGTCGAGCCCGTAGCCGGTCCGCGGCCGTAGGGGCGCGGGCACCGACGCCAGGATGGCACCGACTTCCTCGGGGGTGCGGCCCATGGTGACGCCCGCACCGGCCGTGTTCTCGACCAGCAGACGCGTCGTCCCCTGCACCCGCTCCAACGCGCCCGTGATCGCCGCCGCGATCCGCCGCGCCGCGGCGTCGCGATCGCCACTCGTGGCCGCGCCAGGATGGAAGCACACCGCGCCCACACCGAGCGCGGTCGATCGCTCGAGCTCCTTGGCCAGTCCGGCGCTCGCCCGCGCCCACTGTTCCTCGACGGCCGTCGCCGTGTTGAGCACGTACGCCGCATGCACGACGACGTGGCGCAGCTCGATCCCGGCCTGCGCGGCCGCGGCCCGGAAGCGCTCCACGCGCTCCGGCCGAATCGACTGCTTGTCCCCGTAGTACTTGGGGATCGCGGTGAAGATCTGGAGCGCCCGCATTCCCGCCCGCCCGGCCCGCAGGGCAGCCTTGTCGATGCCGCCGCTGTCGATCGTGTGGGCGCCAAGTATGTGGTGCATCGCGTGTGGGGCTGTCATGGTGACGAATGATGGCGTGGCGATCGGGCGGGGACCTTACCGGTCGGCCGGCATCGGCACGGGCACGTGCCGCGGGATGGCGAGCTGGCCGTGATCGACCGCGACATAGCCGTCCCGGATCACCAGGAAGACGCGGGCGAGGTCGTCCAGGCTCACATCGGGTTTCCCGTCGACGACGGTCACGTCGGCGAGCTTGCCCGGCTCGAGGGTCCCCAGCTTGTCGGCCATGTCCAGCAACTGGGCGTTGACGCGGGTGGCGATGCCCAGGACCTCGGGCACCGAGTATCCCAACCGAACGAACTGCTTCAGCTCCGTGATGTACGGGCCGGGCAGCATGCGGTACCAGTCCACGACCAGATCGGTGCCGATCCCGAGCTTGATCCCGGCCTGCTTCATCTTCCGGACGAGCTCGAAGTCGGCGTCCTTGGAGAAGGTGAACCGCCGGGACGGCGTACCGTAGTAGCCGCCGGCGGAGTTGAAGATGAGGATGTACGGGACGAGCGTCGGGTCGGCCTCGGTCCCGCGCTGCGCCATCAAGCGAATCGTCTCATCGCTCCGCGGCAGGGGATGCTCGATCATGTCGATCCCGGCCTCGACAGCGCGCGTGATGTAGAACGTCTCACAATCGCAGGTCACCTTGAGCCCCAGCTCGTGGGCCTCGTCGATGGCGGCCTGGACCTCGGCGCGGCTGAAGTGGCTCGCGATCTTGATGACGTCCGCGCCCCGCGCGAATTGCTCCCGCACGGCGTTCCGCCAGTCGTCCGGGCCCGAGGCGACGCGGATCATCCCGTCGGCCACGCTGTTGTAGTCGCCACCATCCGCGCCGTGGCCGCCGGTTCCGGTGATGAGCTGCCCGACCGCGAAGATGCGCGGACCGACGAGCCGATTGTCACGCACCCACGCCTGGAGCCGAAAGGGCACCTCGTTCTGCGAGTCCACATCGCGGATGCTGGTGATCCCGCTCTCGATGTAGTAGCGGAGGTGGTCGGCGCCCCGCAGGGCCGCGTCCGCCATGCTGTTCGCGATCGGGCCGGGCGTGTTCGGGTCGGGATAGGTGATGTGCGTGTGAAGGTCGATCAATCCGGGGAGCACCGTCTTCCCACTCACATCGATGACTCGCGCCTCCGCCGGCCAATCGGTGACACCGGGCGCCACGATCCTCGCGATCGCGTTCCGCTCGATGACCAGCGTTCCCTCACGGATCGCGGCCCCGGTCCCGTCGAAGATCCGACCACCGCGCAGCACGATCGTCCCGGCAGGTCCGCGCGGCCCCGGCGCCACCGGCACACGGCGCGGGTCGTCCGAGACGGCCGTGCCAGGGGCGAGAAAGCGCCACCGCTCGGTGCGGGGCGTGGCCGTGCCCTGGGCCGCGACCGAGGCACGGACGCCAAGGAGCAGCGCTCCGGAGACCACGCTGGTGCGCGCGAGGTGCGCGACGCGCCTGACGATGGAGACGATGGAGACGATGGAGACGATGGGCACGATGGGCACGATGGGCACGATGGGCACGATGGGCATGCCTCCCCGAGGCCGGCGGACGAAGGGTGGCGCGCGTGCCGGAATGCCGGCCCCTGGGCCGCCTGCCGCACACGCTCGAGCGACGCGTCAAGGCGGCGCGATGACGCGCGTCCGCCGCCGTCGGGGCGGGACGACGGCGGTGACTTCGATCTCGACCCGCGCCCCGGGCTCGAGGAGGTCGGCCACCTGCACGACCGTCATGCTCGGGTAGTGCCGGCCAATGATGTCCCGGTACACCCGGCCGAGCCCCTCCTGGGCGTCGAGGTACTCCCGCTTGTCGACCACGTACCAGGTCATGCGCACGACGTGCGCGGGGGTCGCCCGCGCTTCGGCGAGGAGCGTGGCGACGTTCGTCAGGGCCTGCCGCGCCTGGGCGACGAAGCCCCCGGCGACGAGCCGGCCCCGCGCATCCCATCCGATCAGCCCGCTGAGCACGACCATCCGCCCTTCGGCCACGACCCCGTAGGCGTACCCCTTCGGTCGCGCCCATCCGGCCGGATGCAGGAAGGTCGTCGACGCGGGCGATGCCGGCGCGCCCTCCGCCGCTGGCCGCCCGCGCCCGCCGCTCGTCCCCGGGGCGGCGCGATCAGTCGGCGACACGGAACGCGTCCATGCGGGCGCGCAGATCGGCAGGGATGGCACAGGGCCGCCGCGCCGCGTCGGTCAGGACCAGGACCGACTCCGCGCGAACGCGCGGATCACCGGCCGGACCCTTGAGCTCGATCGCGAGGCGGATCGAGCTGGTCCCGAGGGCGCGGACCGCCAGCGTCGCCGAGAGGAGCTCGCCGAGGAAGCTCGGCGCGATGAAATCCACCTCGAGATGCACCGTCGGGACGCCCCAGCCGCGGCCACGATGAAGCTCGGCGAAGCCGAGGTCCAGCTCCTCGCGGCACCAATCCTCCACGAGGTTGTTGAACATCTCCATGTAGCGGGGAAAGAACACGATGCCCGCCGGGTCACACTGGCCGAATCGGATCCGGATCTGGCTCTGAAATGTCCGCGCGGCCGCGGCCGGCGCAGCCGCCGTGGCGCGTGATGGGTCAGCCACCGAGTGCCTCATCGTCGTGGAAGGCCTGGATGATACCGCGACCAATGATCAACTGCTGGACCTCCGTCGCGCCTTCGTAGATGCGCAGCGGGCGGATCTCGCGATAGAGGCGCTCGACGGGCTGGTCGCGCACGACGCCCAGCCCGCCGTGCATCTGCACCGCGGCGTCGATCACCCGTTGTGCGGTCTCGGTGGCCGCCATCTTGGCCATCGCCGCCTCCACCGTGACCCGACGGCCGAGGTCGCGCAGCCACGCCGCCCGGTAGGTGAGCAGCGCCGCGGCGTCGATGCCGGTCGCCATCTCCGCCAGCCTGGCCTGGGTGAGCTGAAAGTCACCGAGCGTCTGGCCGAACATGCGGCGCGACGTGACGCGACCGAGCGCCGCGTGCAGCGCACGCCGGGCGAAGCCCACGGCAGCGGCGGCCACGGAGATGCGAAAGGTGTCGAGGGTGGCCATGGCGATCTTGAAGCCCTGCCCGGGCTCGCCCAACCGCTGCCCGGCCGCTACTCGGCACTCGGTCAGGGTGAGCCGCGCCAGTGGGTGCGGCGCCATGACCTCGATCCGCTCGGCGCACGCGAGCCCCGGCGAGTCGGCATCGATCAGGAACGCGGTGACGCCTTTCGCGCCCGGCGCCTCGCCCGTTCGCGCGAACAGCACGTAGAAGTCGGCGATCCCGCCGTTCGAGATCCAGGTCTTTCCGCCGTCCAGGATGTAGCCGTCGCCATCGGCACGGGCCCGGCACTCGAGCGCGGCCACGTCCGAGCCGGCCTCGGGCTCCGACAGCGCGAACGCCGCGATCGCCGACCCCGCCGCCACCCGTGGCAGGTAGCGCCGCTTCTGGGCCTCGCTGCCGAAGAGGGTGATCGCGCCCGAGCCCAGGCCCTGCATGGCAAAGGCGAAGTCGGCGAGGCCCGACCGGCGTGCCAGGCTCTCCCGGATGAGGCAGACCGCGCGGACATCGATGGCGTCCGACGACCCGCCGTACGCCCTCCCGCCAATGGCGTGCGCGAGCCATCCGGCCTCACCGAGCTGCCGGACGAGCCGGCGACACGCCTGATCGACGTGCGCAGGCTCTCCATCGTGCCCATCGCGGATGTGGTCCCGGGTCCAGCGCGCGAGTGCGCTCGCCATCTCACGATGGCGCTGGTCGAAGAAGGGCCACGCCATCTGGTCGCCGCCGGTCACGCTCAATCGCCCTCGAACCGCGGCTTCTGCTTGGCGACGAAGGCGTGATACGCGCGGTGAAAGTCGTTCGTGGCCATGCAGAGCGCCTGGGCTTGCGCTTCGGCCTCGATCGCCTCGTCGAGGCCCATGTTCCACTCCTGGTGGAGCATGCGCTTGGTCATCCCCGCGGCGAATGTGGGGCCACTCGCCAGCTCGGCGGCGAGCGCGTGGGCCGCGGCGTCGAGCTGCGCGGGGTCACACAGGCGGTTGAAGAACCCCCACCGCTCGGCCTCGTCCCCGCCCATCTTCCGACCGGTGTAGAGCAGCTCGGCGGCCCGCCCCTGCCCGACGACGCGCGGCAACAGCGTGCAGGCGCCCATGTCGCACCCCGCGAGGCCGACTCGCGCGAAGAGAAAGGCGACGGCGCTCCGCGCCGTGCCGAGCCGGATGTCGGACGCCAGCGCCAGCATCGCGCCGGCGCCGGCGCAGACGCCGTCGACGGCGGCGACGATCGGCTGCGGGCAGGCCCGCATCGCCTTGATCACATCGCCCGTCATGCGCGTGAAGGCGAGCAACCCCGGGGTGTCGAGAGCCGTCAGCGGTCCGATGATCTCGTGGACGTCGCCGCCGGAGCAGAAGTTCTCGCCCGCGCCGGTGAGGACGATGACGGCGACATCGTCGGCATACGCCATGGCACGAAAGAGGTCGCGGAGCTCCGCGTACGACTCGAACGTCAGGGGGTTCTTGCGCGCGGGTCGGTCGAGCGTGATGGTCGCGACCCGATCAGTGACCTGGTAGCCGACATGTCGGGCCCGGTAGCCCGCGAGCTGAAGCCGACTGTCGGGCAACCGGTGCGGGTCGCCACGGAGATGACGCGTCACGGTTCCCTTCTCCCTCATCCGGTCACTTCGCCGCCGGCAACGGCGATCGCCTGTCCGGTGATCGCTTCGCTCCCCGGGATGCACAGCCAGGCGACGACATTGGCGACCTCCTCGGGTCGTACGAGCCGCCGCTGCGGGTTCCGCCGCGTCAGCGCGGCGGCCGCCTCGTCCGGCGTGCGTCCGGTCTTGGCGATGACGGCGGCCACGGCATCCTTGAACATGTCGGTTTCCGTGTACCCGGGACAGACAGCGTTGACCGTTACGCCCGTGGTCGCGAGCTCCACCGCCAGCGCGCGCGTGAGTCCGACCAGTCCATGCTTGGCGGCGCAATACGCCGAGACGTAGCCGTACCCGACGAGACCGGCCGTGCTGGCGATGTTGACGACCCGTCCCCAGCCGGCGTGCAGCATGTCGGGCAGGGCACCGCGCGTACAGTAGAAGGTCCCGTCGAGATTGACGGCCATCATCCGGCGCCACAGGGCCGTGTCCGTCCCCTCGAACGGCGCCGCCGTCGCCTGGCCGGCGTTGTTGATCAGCACCGAGATCGGACCGAAGCGGCTCCGTGCGTGGTCGAGCGCCCGGGTGACGGCGTCCGGGTCGGTGACATCGGCCGACGTCCCCTCGACGTCACCCAGGTGGCCGAAGGCGGCGACCGCCCCCTCGAGGGTCTCGGGGCTGCGGCCCACCATCGTCACGCGGGCCCCGTGCGAGAGGAGCAGGCGAGTGATCGCGGCGCCGATGCCGCGCGCCCCGCCGGTCACCACGGCGTGCCGGCCGACGAGCGACGGCGACCCGTCCTCCTCGCGGGCGCTCATACGTGAAGCGCCGACAGCGCGGCGCGCGCCAGGTTCCGCTCCAACTGCTGCTTCCCGTTGAGGTATGGCGCGGGCCACCAGACGTCGGTGTAGCCCTGCTTGGCCGCCTCGTGGAGCGTCCACGCCGGATCGGCGAGGTGGGGGCGGGCGATGGCGCACAGGTCGGCGCGGCCGGCCGCAATGATCGTGTTGACGTGATCGCCATCGAAGATATTGCCGACCGCGATCGTCGAGACGCCGACCTCGTTGCGGATCCGATCGGAGAACGGCACCTGGAACATCCGGCCGTACACCGGCCGCTCGAGCTTACTGACCTGCCCGGACGAGCAATCGATGACGTCGGCGCCCGCATCCTTGAACAGCCGCGCCACCTCGGCCGAGTCGGCGGGCGCGAGTCCGCCGGGCACCCAGTCGTGCGCCGAGATGCGGACGCTCATCGGGCGCTCGTCCGGCCACACCTCGCGCATCGCGCGGAAGACCATGAGCGGGTACCGGCATCGGTTGTGGAGCGATCCGCCGTACCGGTCGCCCCGGCGGTTGGTGAGGGGGGAGATGAAGCTCGAGAGGAGGTACCCGTGCGCGCAGTGCAGCTCCAGCCAATCGAAGCCCGCGGCCGCCGCGCGCCGGGTGGCGGCCACGAACTGGTCCAGGATCCGCGTCAGGTCGGCCTCCGTCGCTTCGCGCGGCGTCTGCGACACACCCTCGATGTACGGGAGCGGCGAGGCCGAGACGAGCGGCCAGTTCCCGGACTCCAGAGGCTGATCGATCCCCTCCCACCCGCGGCGAGTCGAGCCCTTCCGCCCCGCGTGCCCCAGTTGGATCGCCATGCGCGCGTCGGTCTGCGAGTGCACATAGGTGACGACGCGCGTCCACGCGTCCTGCTGCTCGTCGTTCCAGAGGCCGAGACAGCCGGGCGTGATGCGGGCGTCGGGGGCGACGCAGGTCATCTCGGTGAAGACCATTGCCGCGCCGCCCATCGCGCGCGCGCCGAAGTGGACGAGATGGAAGTCGTCGGGCACGCCGTCGACCGCCATGTACGTCGCCATCGGCGAGCAGAGGACCCGGTTCTTGAGCGACACGGCGCGGGCCACGAAGGGCGTGAACATCGGCGGCACGGGGCGCTGGATCCCGCTCCGCGCCGCGACCCACCGCTCGACCCGATCGACATACGAGGCGTCGCGGAGCTTGAGGTTCTGGTGCCCGATCCGCTGACTGCCCGTGAGCAGGCTGTAGGCGAACTGCTCGGGGTCGAGGTGGACATAGCGCTCGACATCCTCGAACCATTCCATGCGGTTCCGGGCCGCGCTCTGGAGCTTGAGCGCCTCTGTCTCGCGCTCCAGCTGGTAGCGCTCGAGGCCCGCCTGCACGTCGGCGCCGTTTTCGGCCAGCACGCGGGCGAGCGCCATGGCGTCCTCCATGGCGAGCTTGGTGCCGGACCCGATGCTGAAGTGGGCGGTGTGGGCGGCATCGCCGATGAGCACGATGTTGCGGTGATGCCAGCGCTCGCAGAGGACGCGGTGGAAGGTGAGCCAGGCGGCCGATCCCTGGCGGTGGCGGGCGTTGGAGACGAGTGGGCTCCCGGCGAGCCGGTCGGCGAAGAGTGACTCGCAGAAGGCGACCGACTCGGCCGTCGTCATGCGGTCGATGCCCGCCCGCAGCCAGTTCCGTTCCGGCGTCTCGACGATGAACGTCGACCAGTCGGCGTCGAACCGGTACGCGTGCAGGATGAACCAGCCCCACTCCGTCTCGCGGAAGTCGAACGTGAACGCGTCGAGCGCGGTCCTGCTGCCGAGCCAGATGAAGCGGTTGCGGCCGGTGAGGATGTCGGGGCGGAAGATGTCCGCGTACGTCTGTCGCGTCACCGACGAGACGCCATCGGCCGCGACCACCAGATCGAAGCGGTCCGCGTACGCGGCGGGATCGTGGACCTCGGTCTGGAAGACGAGCTGCACGCCGAGGTCGGCCGCCCGCCGCTGGAGGATCCCGAGCAGCGCGATACGGGCGATGCCGGCGAATCCGTGTCCGCCCGACGTGAACGTGCGGCCCCGGATATGGACGTCGATGTCGTCCCAGTGTCGAAAGCGTCGCGTGATGGCGGCGTGCGTCTCCGGATCGGCAGCCGCGAAATTGTCCATCGTCCGGTCGGAGAAGACCACGCCCCAGCCGAACGTGTCGTCGGGGCGGTTGCGCTCGACGACCACGATGTCCGCCGTCGGATCCGCCTTCTTGGCGAGAATCGCGAAGTAGAGCCCCGCGGGGCCGCCGCCCAGGCAGGCGATCCGCAGCGGCCGGCTCACGCCACCAGCTCTCGCAGCGCCGCGGCCAGCGCATCGCCGCTCTCATCGGCGAGGGCCGCATCGCGCAGGCGGCGCACGCACGCGGCGGCGTCGGCCCGCGCGCGGAGGCGGGGCAGGGCTCGCATCACGGCCTCGAAGTGCCGGCGCCCGCGATGGTGGGTCTCGCCATAGCCCTTCACCATCCGGGGACACTCGGCGACCGCGAGGGCGAGCGGATAGTCCTGCCCCGCCACCTCGGTGACGAGCGCCAACCAGGCGTCGATCTGCCGTTGCTCGTCCGCGAACCGCAGGGAGTGCCGGCGCCAGCGGCGAAGGGCGGCGATCGCGTAGAGCTGGAGGAACCCACCGACCGATGTCGTGGTGACGATCGTGCCACGCCGCGTGAGGCGGTCGACGGCGGACCGGATCCAGCCGGTGCGCCGGAGGGGTCGGCCGATCGACGCGGGGAGGATGTCGGTCAGCTCCTCGATCCCGGGGTGCAGGAATTCGCTGATCCGCAGGACCTGCGAGTCGCCGACGCGCGACTCCTGCCGGACGCGTGCAAACCGGTCGCTCCGGATCTTGAGATCGGCGACGCGGCTCGCATCCTCGTAGGCCATCCAGAGCGCCAGGTAGCGGCCCGTCTCGCGCAACAGCGCGAAGTCGCCGGTCCCCGTCTGGCGGTCGACCTCACGGACCCGCTCGAGCCGGTCGAGGTACTGGACGGCGTAGCGCTCGTCCTGGTGATCGGCGACCCGCGCCACGCCGGCCAGGAGGATGGGATGGCTGGTCGGCGGGAACGACTGCTCGACGCGGGCGGCCACCGACCGGAGCCGCGGCCCGACCCGCGGGAGCGGCGCGGGCGCGATGGTCGCGGGCGCCGTCGCCGCGGGCGCCGTCGCCGCGGGCTCGTCGCGCGTCGCGCGACCGGCATGTGCGGCCGCCGCGTACCCCGCCGCGAACGCCGCCAGGCTCGCGTCGATGCCCACGCCGCCGCGGCGGATCGCGTCCTCGCAGCTGGCGCGACCGAACGGGAGGGCGCCGGTCGCGGCGAGGGCGCCGAACAGCGACGCGCTGATGACGCTCCCGTGCTCCTCGGCGATGCGAGCGAAATCACCCTGCACGAACGTTCGCGCCGCCGCCGCGGCGCCGGCGATGAGCGCCGCGGCATCGACGCGGCCGTCGGCGACGGCGGTCCGCTCGGTCATCGAATACACCCGGTGAGTGGACGCGATCAGCGTCGTCCGGTCGCTGGTGACCAGGCCGCGCTGGACCGCCCGCCCCGCCTCCATCAGCTCCGACGCGATCACGACGTCGACCTCACCCGGCACGGGCATGAGCGCCAGCACCGGCTCCTTGCCGGCCGCCCGCGCCGGAGCCTCGGGGAAGAGCTCCACGTAGTAGATGGTGGCGCCCGTCCGCTGCGCGACGCCGGGCACCGATGTGGTCTGCGCGACGTACCCGTCGCGCTCGGCCACGTCGACGATCCAGTCCGCCAGCACGCCGCCGCCCTCGCCACCCATCGCCAGGATGGCGACCGTCGTCGCCCGGAGCGGTGCGGGTCGGGGCGCGGTGCCGACATCGCTCACCGGCGCCTCCATCCGCGCGCTCATCCCAGCACTCCGGCGAGCCGCCGGTCGACCCGTCGCTGGAAGACGCGGATCACGGCGAGCCGCAGGCGGGAGAGGACGCGCTCCCACGCGCCTGGGTTCGAGACGACGCTGGCACGATAGAAGGACGGGCACAGCACGGCGGCCTGCGCCACCTCGCCGCACAGGCCGCAGCCGACGCAACTGTCGATCACCGTCGCGACCGGGTCGAGGCGGAGCGGGTCCGGGCTCGACCGGATCGTGAGTGACGGACATCCGGAGAGGCGGATACAGGAGTGGTCGCCGGTGCAGGTGTCGGGGTCGACGCCGAACCGCTCGCGCTCGACCCGACGCCCCGCGCGGGTCAGTTGCGCGAGCTGCGGCTTCACGCGCCGCTGCTTGTTGAGCATGCATTCGCTCTGGGCGACGATGACCTTCGGGCCCTTCTCCGGTGTCGTCAGGGCCTCACGCAGGACATCGCGCATGCGCGGGATGTCGTACGTCCGCGTGATCGTTCGCACCCACTTCACCCCGACACCCCGGACGGCGTCGGCGATCGGCAGCTTCGTCGTCCGGCGGGGGTTGGGCGCGCTGGAGGAGGGGATGTCCTGGCCGCCGGTCGCGGCCGTGTAGCTGTTGTCGACGACCACCAGGACGTTGTCGCTCTGGTTGAACACGGCGTTCCCGACGCCGCTCGTGAGCCCGTTGTGCCAGAAGCCTCCGTCGCCCATGATGCTGAGCGTCCGCTTCCTGGTCGCGCTCGTGTTCAGCGCCGCCGCGCCGGCCCACCCGAGGCCGTACCCCATGGTCGTGGCGCCGATGTTGAACGGCGGCAGGATCGAGAAGAGGTGGCACCCGATGTCGCAGCTCACGTGGTGCGGACCGAGCTCCCGCTCGACGAGCTTGAGGGCGGTGAAGATCGGCCGCTCCGGGCAGCCCGTACAGAAGGACGGCGGCCGGGCGTGGACGTGGGCGTCGAGCCCGGCAGGGCCCGGTGCCGCCGCGGCCGTGGAAGGCGCGGGCGGGCGCACGACCCTCGGCAGCGCGGCCCGGTCGATGAGCTCCGGGGCATAGCGGTCGACGAACGCCAGTACGCCGCTGGTGACCGCGGCCGCCGTGTATTCGCCGGCCATCGGCAGCACGTCCTTGCCGTGCACGGTCGTCGCCAGCCCCGCGCGCCGGAGGATGGCGTGCAGGTTCTGCTCGATGAAGTCGGGCTGCCCCTCCTCGATCACGAGCACGCCCCGCTTGCCGGCGCAGAAGGCCGTGACCTCGGGCTCGACGAGCGGGTACGTGACGTTCAGCACGTAGAGTGGGACCGCCGAGCTCCCGAACGCGTCGGCGAGCCCCAGGAGCTCCAGGGACCGCACGGTGGTGTTGTACATGCCGCCCTGGAGGATGATGCCGAAGTCGCGGGCCCGCTCGGCGAACACCTCGTTGAGCCGGTGCTCGCGAATGAATTGCTGGGCGGCGGGCCAGCGGGTCCGGATCTTCTCCTGCTCGTGGAGGAAGCTGGCGGGTGGGAGCACGATGCGGCTCACATCGCGGACCGGCTTCTCGATCGCGTCCTTGAGCGTGAACGTCGGGCGGACGTTGTCCTTGGCGACGAACCGGCCGTGCACATGGCAGGCGCGGATGCGCAGCTCGAGCATCACCGGCGTGTGTGTGGCTTCCGAGAGCGCGAAGCCCTCCTCCACCGCGCGCACGACCGACGGCAAATTCGGGCGCGGGTCGAGCAGCCACATCTGCGACTTCATGGCGAAGGCGTGCGAGCGCTCCTGCATGATGCTGGAGCCGTCGCCGTAGTCCTCGCCGACGATGATGAGCGCCCCGCCGGTGACGCCGCCGGACGCCAGATTCGCCAGTGCGTCCGACGCCACGTTGGTCCCGACGGTCGACTTGAAGGTGACGGCGCCGCGGAGCGGATAGTTCACCGAGGCGGCGAGCGTGGCGGCCGCGGTCGCCTCCGACGCGCTGTGCTCGAAGTGCACGCCGAGCTCGTCGAGGATGTCGTTCGCGTCCGAGAGCACGTCCATGAGGTGCGAGATCGGGGCGCCCTGGTAGCCCGCGACGTACGACACCCCGGATTGGAGCAACGCCTTGGTGACCGCGAGGATGCCTTCGCCGCGGAAGACTTCGCCGCGCCCGAGGCGGAGCTGCTGAACCTCTCTCGCAAACGACCGTTCCGCCATCGCCAGCTCCCTCCGCCGGTTGGCGTTCCTCTAATAGCTAATCGCTCGCCCCGGCGCGCGGAGGGGCGGCCGTGCCGTCATGCGGCGACGAGGGCGAGGACGCGACAGGGGCTGCCGGAGCCGTTGACGATCTTGAGCGGCGGGGTGATCAGCACGGCTCCCTTGGGGGGGAGCTGGTCCAGGTTGGCGAGGCTGGCGAGGCCGAACCGGTTGTTCCCGTGCATCGTGCTGTGGCAGGGGAAGGGCGGGTCGAAGCGGAACGCCTGGCCGGCGTCGGTACCGACGGCCTCGGAGCCCCAGCCGACGATGTCACGCTCCTGGACGAGGAACCGAAGCAGGTCGGGGTGCGGGCCGGGGACGTGGGCGCCATCCTCGCGTGCGTTGAGGAACGCGGACGGATCCCCCCGCTTGGACCAGTCGGTGCGCATGAGCACCCAGGCGCCCCGATCGATGCGCCCGTGCGCGCGCTCCCACGCCTCGACGTGCTGCCGCGTGAGCAGAAAGTCCGGGTCGGCGGCGGCCTCGCGCGATGCGTCGATGACGCAGGCCGGCGCGAGAAACTTCTCGGCGGGAATGGTGTCGGTGGCGTTGGCGCGGTAGTCTTTGCCGGTGACCCAGTGGATCGGGGCGTCGAAGTGCGTCCCGGTGTGCTCGCCGCAGGCGAAGTTGTTCCAGTACCAGGCCGGCCCGCGACTATCGTATCTGGAGATCTCCTGGAGCTGGAATGGCCACGTCGTCCCGAACTCCGGCGGCAGCTGAATGATCGGCGTCGTCCCGTCGAGCGGCTGGCTCAGGTCGATCACGCGGATGGCGCCGGCCGCGAGCGCGGCGGCGAACTGCGCGAGAATGCCTTCTGGCATGCGTCAGCCTCGCATGGTATCGAGGAGCGATGAGATGCGCTCGCCAACCTACCACGCCGGGCGTCGGCCCGCCAATACCCGTCCACCCTTCGCCTCACCGCCATGCTGACCGACACCGCGATCACCGAGCTGCGGTCCCATTTCCCGATCCTCGCCGAGAAGACGTACCTGTACAACTGCTCGCAGGGCGCCATGGCCGACGTGGTGGACGCGGGGATGCGGGAGTACATGACCAGCTGGCGCACATCGGCCGCGCCGTGGGACGAGTGGGTCGGGCGGTACGAGGGGCTCCGCCGCGCATTTGCCCACTTCATCAATGCGGATCCCGACGAGGTCGCGATCGTCACCAGCGCGTCCGCGGGGATCAATCCGATCGCGAGCGCGCTCCGGTTCGATGGGCGGGACACCGTGGTGATGAGCGAGCTCGAGTTTCCGACCATGGGCAATATCTGGCTCGCCCAGCGGCCGCGTGGTGCACGGGTGCAGTTCCTCCGGGCGGCGGACAACGCCGTCCCGGCCGACTGTTACGCCCGCGCGATCGACGAGCGGACGCGTATCGTGCCGCTCACGCGGGTGTCCTTCCTCAACGGGTTCCGGTCGGACGTCGCGGCGATCACGCGGATCGCGCACGAGCGCGGCGCGCTGGTCTTCCTCGACGACTTCCAGGATTGTGGCACGCGGCCGGTCGACGTCAAGGCGCTGGACGTCGACTTCTACGTGACCGGGACGTTGAAGTATCTCCTCGGGCCGCCCGGTGTGGCGTTCCTGTACGTACGCCGCGCGCTCATCGAGTCGCTGACGCCGACGGTGGCGAGCTGGATGGGGCAGCGCGACGTGTTCGCGTACGACACGACGCACTTCGATCCTGCGCCCGCCGCGCGGCGGTTCGAGGGCGGGTCGCCGCCGATCCCCAACATCTACATGGCCCAGCCGGCGCTCGATCTGCTGTCCCGGATCGGGATGGAGAACGTCGCCGCACAGGTCGAGCGCCTGACGCGTGCGTTCCTCGACGGTGCCCGCGCGCTCGGCGCCGTGAGCAAGACGCCGGCGGCGAGCGTCGGCCCGCTGGTCGTCCTCCAGGCGACGGATGCCGGGCGGCTCCTGGCGGCGCTCGCCGCGCGCGGCGTTGTCGCCTCGTCCCGCCGCGACGGCGTGCGGTTCGCGTTCCACGTCTACAACACGCTGGACGACGTCGCGCGGACGCTGGCGGTGCTCGAGGCCCACGCCGACCTGCTCGTGCGGACGTGACCGTGCAGGGAGGCGCGGCGGCGCCGGTACCGGGCGCGACGACGATCCCCGCGGTCGCGCCGGGCGCCATCGCCGACGGCCCGCACGAGCTGTCCCGCCAACTGACGACGGGTCAGCTCGGGATGATCGCGATCGGCGGCGCGATCGGGACGGGATTGTTCCTCGGCAGCTCACTCGCCGTCCACGTCGCCGGGCCGGGGGTGATCGTCAGCTATCTGATGGGAGCCGTCATCGCCCTCCTGCTCATGGGCGCGCTCTCCGAGATGGCGGTCGCGCACCCGGAGCCGGGGTCGTTCGGCGTGTACGCCGAGCGGTACCTGCACCCCTGGGCCGGGTTCGCGACGCGGTACACCTACTGGGCGGCGCAGTGCATCGCGATCGGCGGCGAGGCGGTGGCGATCGCGATCTACTGTCAGTGGTGGCTGCCGCACACGCCCAAGTGGCTCTGGATCGTCGCCTTCTCGCTGGCGCTCCTCTACGTCAACGCGCGCAGCGTCAGCAGCTTTGGCACGGTCGAGTACTGGTTCGCGATGATCAAGGTCGTGGCCATCGTGCTCTTCATCGTCCTGGGCTTCGCACTGCTGACCGGGATCGGTCGCGGCCACGCCATCGGCTGGTCCAACCTCACGGCGGACGGCGGCTTTCTCCCGGCCGGCTGGTCGGGGGTGTGGCAGGCGATGGTGTTCGTGATCCTGAGCTTCATGGGCACCGAGGTCGTGGCCGTGACGGCCGGCGAGGCACGAGAGCCCGACCGCGCGGTCCCGGCCGCGATGCGGCGGGTCGTCGGGCGGCTGATCGTCTTCTACATCGGGGCGATGATCGTGCTCGTGGCGATCGTCCCCTGGGACCGCATCCAGCCCGGCTCGGACGTGACGGCCAGTCCCTTCGTCACCGTCTTCCGCCTGATCGGGATCCCGGCCGCCGCCCATGTCGTGAACTTCGTGGTGATCACGGCCGCCGCGTCGAGCATGAACTGCAACCTCTATCTCGTGAGCCGGATGTTGTTCTCACTGGCGCGCGATGGATACGCGCCGGCCTCGGTCGCGCGCGTCTCCGTTCGTGGCGCGCCGGTGGTCGCGCTCCTCGTCTCGGCCGCCGGGTTGGCGGTCGCGCTGGCACTGGCGCTCGCGTCCCCAGCGCACGCGTTCGTCTACCTGCTGGGCATCTCGCTCTTCGGCGGCCTGTTCGTCTGGCTGATCATCTTCGCGTCGCACCTGGCCTTTCGCCGCCGGTGGGACGCGGCCGGACGGCGGGCGCTGCCGGTCCGCATGATCGGCTATCCCTATACGTCGATCCTGGGCGCGATCGCGATCGCCGCCATTCTCGTCACGACCTGGTGGGTCGAGGGCATGCGTGTGACGCTGCTTGCCGGGATCCCCTGGCTGGCCGCGGTCACCGTCGCCTACGCCCTGGTCGCCGCGCGACGTCCGGCGACCGGCACCGGCGCGGGCGCTCGGTGACTCAGTGCGCGCCGATGGAATCGCGCACGACGCCGTAGCGGCCACCCCATTGGTCGGTCATCTGGCTCCGGACGTCCCACAGCTCGGGGAAGAACATGACGCGCTGGCCTTCCATGAGGCGGTCCACCGGCCGTCCCTTGAGGGACTTGGCACCGAGGCCAATGGTGCGCTGGATGAGCTGCACGTGGCAGAACCGGAACCGCTGGAACAGCTCGTCGAACTCGGCGAGGGCTTCGGCCACCATGTACGCGTCCGAGTGTGAGTACTCCGAGTTGTAGATCTTCTCGACCGTGAGGGCGTGTCGGTCCAGGTAGTGGGTCCGGAACGACTGCCAGAGATGCGCGGGCATCTTGAGGATGGTACGGAAGCCCGGGGATTCCTGCCCGCTCCCGTTGCCCAGTTGCAGACGGATCTCCTGATACTCCTTGGGCGACATCGTCTCGAGCAGGGCGAGCTGCTCGATCATGAGCCGCAGCGCGATGTGCACGCGGCGGAACAGCGTGACGACGCGGTTCGTGTTCTCCTGCTGGAGGTAGTCATCGACGTCGAGCAGCGTGTACCCGATCAGCTTCATCCACAGCTCCTCGACCTGGTGGACGGTCTGGAACTGGAGCTCGTCGTGATTGCAGAACGCTGCGAAGTCCTTCTGGCAGGAGAGGAGGGCCTTGGTGTTCAGGTAGACCTCGTAGTCGAGGCTCCCCTCTCCGTTCATCGTGGCGTAGACGTGTTCGCGATCCATGGCGCTCCGTCCCTCCGCGCGCGTGGCCTCCGATCGTGGCTCCCGCCGGTCGCGGCGGTCCTACAGGAACGATAGCGCGCGGTTCCATCCGCCGCGTGCCCCGCGGGCCGCCCGGGGGCGATGCGCCGCCCGCGATCGCCGCCCCCGCCCGCCCGTACCCCGCCCGTACCCCGCCCGTACCCCGCCCGTACCCCGCCCGGGGCGCCGCATCGCGCGGGCGGTGCGGGGACGGCCGCGTCCCGCGGCCCCGCGTGGCGTAGGGGCGGCATTCATGCCGCCCGCCGTTCGCCGTTCGGCATTCATGCCGCCCGCGATTCGCATCCCGCGCCGATGCCTGGCCCGGCATTCGCACGGCCCGCGTCCCGCGGCCCCCAAAGGAACGGGATTGTTTGGATGGTGCCGGGGCAATTCGCGTCGCGAATTGCCCCTGCACCGCGAACAGCAACGACGCGGTGGGGCCGTGATGCCGTCGTGGCACGTGGGCGCGTTGGGGGGCGGGGGGGGTGCGTGTCCCGGCGCACCGGGACCGGCAACAACGGGCGGGCCCATCGGCCGTCGCGGACACGTCGCCACGCGGGCACGTCGCCAGGCGGGCACCGGGGCCGGGGCGAACGGGGTGGGACCATGGTGCCGTCCCGGCATGTGGCCCCGTGAACGTGCGCACCGGAACGGCAACGACCCGGGAAGAATGGTCGCGGCATCGCCGCGTTCGGGCGCGGGTGGCCCTGGGATCGGACACGACGGGTGGGAATGACGGTGCCGTCGTGGGAATGGGGGTCGCAAACGGAAACGACGTGCGGGATGAAGGCGCCGCGGCGGCGTGTGGTGCGTGGATGCGTGGAGCGTGCGTGTCCGGCGCACCGGGTACGGCAACGGTGGGGTGGGGTGACGACGCCGTGGTCACGCGCGGGTGTGTGGGTGCCCCAACCACCACCGACGGGGGACATCGTGATGTCCCGTAGGGGCGGCATTCATGCCGCCCGCCGTTCGGCATTCATGCCGCCCGCCGTTCGGCATTCATGCCGCCCGCCGTTCGGCATTCATGCCGCCCGCCGTTCGCCGTTCGGCATTCATGCCGCCCGCCGTTCGCATCCCGCGCGGATGCCTGGCCCGGCATTCACACCGTTGCCGTTGCCTCCCACCAGCGTCGGATGGCGCCCGCGACCGCGTCCGGGTCGTCGGCCATCGGGAAGTGATGCGCGCCGGGCACCAGCAGCAGCTGGGCGTCCGGAACGCGCGCTCGCCACCGTTCGGGGAAGCTTTCCTTCACGCCCGGGCTCTCGGCGCCATAGATGAGGAGCATCGGTCGCGTGGTGAAGTGTGAGCGAACGATCCGGTCGACGTCCCTGAGGTAGCCGTCAGCGTGTGCGACATCGTGCAACATGGCGACCGCGTGGCGGCGAGCCGAGCGGTCGCGGTACGGGCCAAGGAACGCACGTCGTCCCGCGCGGGACAGATGTCGCCCCGCCCCGTACGACGTCGAGCCGACCCAGGCGAGCAGGTTGGTGAGCTGGTTCAGGAGTCGAAACGGCCGACTGCCCACGATGCGGAGCATCCGCGCGATACGCGGGTTCTCCCGCGCGAGAGGCCAGGCGAATGATTCCGTCACCGCCATCGCGCGGATGCGCTCGGGGTGCCGCGCGACCGCGCCGATGGCGACCGGTCCGCCCAGATCGTGCACGACGAGGCCGACCTCGCGTAGGTCGAGCGCCCGGATGAACCGATCCAGAATCTCCGCCGAGCCGGCGAGCTGCGGACGGTACCCGACCGGCGCGGGCGACAGACCCGAGCCCGGGAAGTCGAGGGCGACGCATCGGAAGTCCTCCCGAAGCCGGACGATCAGGCCCCGGAAGATGAACGACCAGGCCGGGCCGGCGTGCACGAACAGGAGCACGGGCCCGATGCCTTCGTCGATGTAGTGGAGTCGCGCGTCCGGGAGCTCCAGGTACCGGTCCTCGAAGGGATATTCGTCGTACGGCAGCCACGACGGCCGCCCCGCCGTGGTGGACGGGCGGGCCGTCGTGGGGCCCGCCCCCTGGGCTGCGACGACCCGCCGGTCGGTCAGAGGATGTGTCATGGCTCACTGCTCCCGCAGCACACCGGCCGGGGCCGCCGAGCCGCCCCGTTGCTTGGCCGCGTACTCACGGACACTCCAGAGCGCACCCGGATGGACCATGAACGTGCCCAGGCAGGAGGCGGTCAGGAGGATTGCCGGCGGCAGCATCGCCGAATACTGCCCCACGATCAGATGCGAGCAGATCGCTCCGCCGACGTGCGCCGCGAGGATGAGGAGCGCGACGGCGCGGATCGGCTCGATCAGCAGCGTGACCCCGCTCAGGATCTCCAGCATCGCAACGAGCAGGTACTTCCAGCCGGTCAGCCCGAGCAGGGTCATCTCCGCGACCGCGAACTGGGCGTAGGTGAACTTCGAGATGCCGCCGACGATGAGCATGACCGCGGGGAGGTTGACGAGCGCCTTGCCCGCCATCATGCGTCGTCTGCTCGGCTCCTCGGCTCGCGGTTGGCGGAGCGCGCCCAGAACGAGCTGCCCGAGCATGGCCACCAGGCCAAGCTCGACCACGGCGGCGACAATCGCAAAGGGAATCATGGTCCATACTCCGTCGAGGCGGGGATGACGCGCTCGACCGGCGCTGTGCGCACGGTGCGGGGCATCCCACGGTACAGGGAAGGTCTGCGTGCCTCTACGACGGCCGTCGGATTCTGAATGTGACCGCTGGATGGATCGTACCGCTATCGTCCCCGGTCCACAGAGAGGCAGCGAGTCGCGGCACGGACGGCGTCACATCTCGAGCGCCAGCGCGGTCAGCGAGAGCGCCCCGAGGACTCCCTCGGCCACGAACAGGCGCGCGTTCTCGTGCACGGTATGGTCGAGCGAGACGCCGACGGCTCGGACGACCAGCGCCACGATCGCGAACGTGGCCACCAGCACGAGGCCGGGGATCCGCCGCCGGGTCACCAGGGACCCGAACACGAAAGCCGCGCACGCGAGTGGAAAGGCGCCGAACCCGACGCGCATCGTCGTCACGGCGAGCGGCGAGCCGAGCACGATCCCCACGGCTCCCGCCGACGCCACGGGGGAGAAGACCGATCGCGCGCCGATACGGGTGAGCACGATGGTCGCGAGCAGGAGGGCGGCGCCGCTCACCCACGGCGCGATCCGAGTGTGTGTGTGCATGCCAGGACGACGGACCCGGCGCGCCGAGTGTGACCGGTCGTGGCCGGTCGTACGTTTGTCGCCGCGCCGTCGTGGCCCCCGTGGCTGTCACGTCCCGCCACATCGCTGTCACATCATCCGCTCGTGATCCGTCCATGAGGAAGGCAGCGATCATCGGAGGCATATGTCCGGGATGGGCGGGACCGAGCGCGACTGGCTGGCCGGCCGCTTCGAGGAGTATCGGCCGTATCTGCGGGCCGTCGCGTACCGCATGCTCAGCTCCGCGAGCGATGCGGACGACGCGGTGCAGGAGTGCTGGCTGCGCCTGGCGCAGAGCGACGCGGACGCGATCGAGGACCTGCGGCGGTGGCTGACCGTCGTCGTGAGCCGCATCTGTCTCGACCACCTCCGGGCGCGGCGGTCCCGGCTCGAGGGATACGAGGGGAGCTGGCTCCCCGAGCCGCAGATCACGATCGACGCCACACCGGCGCCCGACGAGGATGCGGTGCTCGCCGATTCCGTCGGCCTCGCCCTCCTCGTCGTGCTCGACACGCTGACGCCCCCCGAGCGGCTCGCCTTCGTGTTGCACGACATCTTCGGGCTGCCCTTCGACGAGATCGCCGGGATCGTCGGGCGGACACCCATGGCGGCGCGGCAGCTCGCCAGCCGCGCCCGGCGCCGCGTGCGCCAGGCGGCGCCGCCCCCGGACGCCGACCGCGCAGCGCAGCGACGCGTCGTCGACGCCTTCCTGGCGGCCGCGCGCTCGGGTGACTTCGAGGGGCTGTTGGCCGTGCTCGATCCGGGCGTCGTGCTTCGGACCGATGGCGGCGGGGCCGGCCCGCTCGCGCGGCCGCCGCTCGCCGGCGTCGCGGCCGTGGCCCAGAGCGTTCAGGCGCGCGGCCGGAAGTTCGCCCCGCTGGGCCGTCCGGTGTGGATCAACGGCGCCCCCGGCGTCGCCGTCGGTCCCGCGGAGCGCCCGATCTCCGTCGTTGCCTTCACCGTCGTGCACGGCCGCATCACCGCGATCGACATCATCGGCGACCCGTCGAAGCTCCGCGGCCTGCGCATCTCGCCCTGAGGGAAGACGGTCGCCCCGGCCGCTTCGCGGGTCGCCCACCCAACGACCGATCACTGCCACCGAGCACGACGAGACCCGTCCCGCTACGACCCCGCGGGCTCGCTGCCGCCGCGCGCGCGCGCGGCACGCGTCGGGTCGGCGAGGCCGTACGCTTTCACCTTGCGCCAGAGGGTCGTCCGTCCCATCCCGAGCAGCTCGGCGGCCCGCGTGAGCCCGCCCTCTGTGAGCGCGAGCACCGCTTCGATCGTCTCGCGCTCAGCCGTGGGGTCATCGGCCATCCGGTAGCGCGGGCGACCGTCGAGTGGCGCGCGGTCGCTCCCGCGCACGTCGGCCGGGAGGTGCTGGGCCTCGATGCGCCGGCCTCCGGCGCGGATCGACGCGCTCTCCACGGCCGCGAACAGCTGGCGAACGTTGCCGGGCCAGTCGTGCGCGCGCAGAAGCCGCATCGCGAGCGGCGCACATCCCGGGGACGGACTCCCGACCCTGGCGAGTGCGGCCACGACCAGGAGCGGGATGTCGTCCGGTCGGTCCCGAAGGGGAGGAACGGCGATCGGAAAGACATTGAGGCGATAGAACAGATCCTCCCGGAACTGGCCAGCGCGTATCAGGGCCCGCAGGTCGCGGTTCGTCGCCGCGACCACCCGCACGTCGACCTTGCGCGCGCGCTCCTCACCGACGCGCGTGACCTCCCGCTCCTGGAGCACGCGGAGCAACCGAAGCTGGACCGCCGGCGGGATCTCGCCGATCTCGTCGAGAAAGATCGTGCCGCCCCCCGCCGCCTCGAACAGCCCCGACCGGTCACGGATCGCGCCCGTGAACGCACCACGCGCGTGGCCGAACAGCTCGCTCTCGAGCACCCCGGGAGCGAGCGCGCCACAGTTGATGCGGAGGAGGGGCCCCTTCGCGCGCGGAGAGAACTCGTGCACCGCGGCCGCGACCAGCTCCTTGCCGGTCCCCGTCTCCCCGGTGATGAGCACCGTGGCGTCGGTGGACGCGACCTGACGGAGCTGCACATACACCGCGCGCATCGCCGCCGATCGCCCGACGAGCCCGCCGGGGGCTGCGACGGCCCCGGGCTGCGGCCGACGCTCGAGCAGCGCGGCGACGCGGCCGATCAACACGTCGGGCTCGAAGGGCTTCGTCAGGAAGTCGTCGACGCCCGTGTGCAGCGCGCGCACGGCGGTGTCGACCGTCCCATACCCGCTCACCATGAGGACGGGGATGTCTTCCCCCCACACCCGAAGCGCCTCGACCAGCCCAATGCCGTCGACCCCCGGCATGCGGAGATCGAGGAGCATGAGGTCGAATCGCTGCGCGCGTACTGCCTCGCCGGCGCTCGCCGCGTCCGCCGCTGTTTCGATCTCGTACCCTTCGGCCTCCAACAGGGCGGCGGTCGACAGCCGGAAGGCTCGATCGTCATCGACCACCAGGAGCCGTGGGCTCACCGCTGCGTCCCTCCCTCCGGAACCGGGAGCTCGATCGTGAAGACGGCACCCCGCTCGGCCGTCCGGTTCGCGGCGCGTATTCGTCCGCCCGCGGAGCGCACCAGCCCCTCGGCGACGAACAGCCCCAGCCCTACACCGTGCACCGCCGTCTTGGTGCTGAAAAAAGGATCGAAGATGCGCGGGAGCACGTCGGCCGGGATCCCCGCGCCGTCGTCGGCGACGGTCAGCACACCGTCGGCCCCGACGTCGATCGCCACGCGCGACGCGTGCGCCTCCCGGGCGTTCCGACCGAGGTTGATCAGGACCTGCTTGAGCGCGTCGCCGGTGATCCCGACACGCACGTCGCTGGACCCGGTCACCTCGACCTGGAGGTCGCCGTCGCCGAGCGCCGTCAGCGATGCCACCTCACGGGCGATCGCGACCGGAACGCAGTCGGCGTTCCCGTTACTGCTCGGCCGATTGAGGTCGAGGAGCTGCTCGACGAGGGTGTGCATGCGCATCAACTCCCCGACGGCCAGGTCGGTGAACGTCCGGGCTTCGTCGTCGCGGAGCACGCGACGTCGAATCAGCTCCAGGCAGTTCCGCAGCGCGGCAACCGGATTCCGAATCTCGTGCGCGAGCTGCACGACGAGGTGACCCGTCGCCGCCAGCCGGTCCCGCTGCATCAGCTCCGCTTGCAGCGCCGACAGGCGGCGCGTGCGCTCCTCGAGCGCGAGATTCGCGGCCTCGATCTCGTGGAGGCGGGCCGCGAGCGCCTGACGCATGCTGTCGAACGCCGCCGCCAATCGCTCGAGCTCGCGGATGTCGGATCGGACCAGCGCCGCCGAAAAGTCGCCGGCGGCCAGGCGCCCCGCCGCGGCCGCGAGCCGCTCCACCGGCCGGCCCAGCCGACGCGCGAGCACCGCGCCCAAGCCCAGCGCGAGGACGAGCGCCGCCAGCCAGGCCGCGGCGAGCATCCGCCGAAGGCGGGGCAGCAGCGCGAGCTCGCGGTCGAGGTCGCGAGCGAACAGCACTGCGGCTCGGCCGCCCAGCGGAGCTCGCGCCAGGAAGTATCGCGCCCTCCCGATCCGCGCCTCGGCGGTGGCCCCGTCCCCCGCCGCCGCACGAAGGGCGTTCGCGGTTCCCGAATCGACGGTTGCCGTCACCACGTGTCCACCCGAGTCGAGCACCACGACCTCGGAGCGCGTGAGCCCCGCCAACGCGTCGGCAGCGCTCCGGTCGAGGGGGCGCGAGACACCGGCGGCACCAACCCAGGCACCCCCCTCGAACACCGGAGCCAGCGCCACGGTGGTGAGCGCGCGGCCGTCGGCGACGACGGCGACCGGTGTCGCACCGCGCCGCGTGGAGTCGAGCAGCGGCGCGGCCGGCGCTGGGCCGTTCCAGGCGCTGCCATCGGCGCCCACGACGATGTCGGCTTCGGCGGGATCCCGCCGCGGACCTCCGCCCAGAATGCGCAGTGCGCCGAGCCGGTCGTGGGACGCGAGCGCGGCACCGAGCCCCGGCGTTCGAGCGACCTCGCGGGCGTGCATGACCATCGCGTCGGCGATCGCCGCGTTCCGGTCCGCCAGCAGTCGAGGAGCCGCCGCGACCTCGTCGCGCACGCGCTCCTCGAGGTCGCGGCCCACCCAGCGGTCGATCATGACCCCGGTCGGGAGCGCGCCCGCGAGCACGGCGAGCACGATGAGGGCGAGCAGCGCGCGTCGGAACGGCATGGGAGAATGGCGGAGGGAACGGTCCGCGTATCAATACCGAGCGGCGGCGACCAGCGCGCAAGAGGCGGACCCCGCCGCGCACCGGCGTCTCGCCGCGCGCCACGTTTCATGGTCGCGTTCCATCGCCCGACGCGGCCGTTCCATGAGCGGCCGGCCACCCCACGCCGTCATCCTGCCGCCTGCGGCAACTCGCGACATGGCAGCGGTTTCCCTTCGCGCGCGGCGATGCGCCGTCGCGGGGCCACTCCTTGCCACGCCACTCGCGCATGCGGACCGATCGGACACCGCGCACGAGTCGCGTGCGCGTCCGATGGAATCCGTGCGCACCCCGTGCATACCTGTGCGTACCCGTGCGTACCCGATCACGATCACACATCATCCGGAGGCACTCCATGGATCGGCCACTCGAGCGGTTGATCGTCCTCGCATGTCTCGCTGGCGCGGCGGCCGCGGCCCCGCTCGGCGCGCAGCAATCCAGCGGGTCGAGTATGTCGGGCGGCGGCATGTCCGGCGGCAGCATGTCGGGTGGAATGAAGGGCGACGCGATGAAAGGCGACGCGATGAAGGGGGATGCCATGAAGGGCGACGGGATGAGGGGCGAGGCGATGGGCGGGATGGGACACGAGGGGATGGCGATGGGGACAGCGCACGCCTTCACCAAGGGCGAGGTCGCCGTCACCGGCGGGTACACGATCACCCCGGCCGGCGATCGGCAGATCCTCGCCTTCACGCCGGACTTCACGCTGGGCAAGGCGCCCTCGCCCTATGTGGTGTTGAGCAACACCGTCGGACTGGGCGATCATACCGTGTGGCTGGGCGAGATCAGGCACCGGTCGGGGGCCCAGCAGTTCGCGATTCCGGCCGGGACGGACCTGTCGCTGTACACTCATGTCGTGCTCTGGTGCAAGACGGCGAAGGTCGTCCTGGCGAGCGCGGAGCTGGCACCGGCCGGTGGGATGTCCAAGATGTCCGGCATGTCGTCCGGCATGTCCTCCAGCATGTCGTCCGGCATGTCACACTGATCGCCTGAGGACCCTGAGGGAGGAGATCGGATCATGATGCCCATCCTGCTCACACTCGCCACGGCGGCGACGCTCACGGGCGCGCCGCGGGCTCCTGGGCCCAGGCTGCCCGACGAGGGTGCGTTTCCGGGGTTCGCCGGCGCCACCGCATGGGTGAACAGCGCCCCCTTGAGCGCCGACGCGCTCCGGGGGAGGGTAGTGGTCGTCAACATCTGGACTTTCTCCTGCTCGAACTGTCTCGCCGCGCTTCCGCACATCGAGGCGCTCGAGGCGAAGTACCGCGACCGCGGGGTCGCGGTCGTCGGCGTGCACACCCCCGAGCTCCCGCACGAGCGGGTCGAGTCCAACGTGCGGGCGGCCGTCCGCCGCCTGGGCATCGTGTATCCCGTGGCGATCGACGCCGACAACGCGATCTGGAACGCCCTCCGGAACGAGTACTGGCCGGCGATCTACATCATCGATGCGCGTGGACGGGTCCGGTACCATCACTTCGGCGAGGGCGCGTACGAGGAGGAGGACGCCGCGGTGAGCGCGCTCCTCGACGAAGCGACGCGGACCGCCGACGCGACGCTCACGTCCCCTCCAGCGTTGACCGGCGCGTCCCCCGGCGACGTCGCGGCCACGGCGGGGCAGGGCGCGCGCGATACGGCGACATTCGCCGGCGGCTGCTTCTGGTGCATGGTGCACCCGTTCGACGCGCTGCCCGGGGTCGTGTCGGTCCTCTCCGGGTACACGGGCGGCCGGACGGTGCGCGCGCCGACGTACGGCGAGGTGTCGTCGGGCGCGACGGGCCACGCCGAGTCGGTTCAGGTCGTGTACGACCCGCGTCGGATCGACTTCGTGCGGCTCCTGGACGTGTACTGGCACAACGTCGACCCGCTCGATCCGACGGGACAGTTCTGCGACCACGGGACGCAGTACCGCACGGCGATCTTCTACCATGGGGACGATCAGCGACGCGCGGCCGAGGCGTCGAAGGAGGTGCTGACCGCGTCCGGGCGTCTGCCCGGTCCGATCGTCACCGAGATCACGCCGGCGTCGGTGTTCTATCCCGCCGAGGGGTACCATCAGGCGTACTACAGCAAGAATCCGGTCCGCTATCGGTTCTACCGGTGGAGCTGCGGGCGGGATGCGCGGCTCGACAAGCTCTGGGGGCCGACCGCGCGGCGGGGCGAGGGCGCGGCGTTCGCCCGGGCCGTGCGGGCCCGTCTCGCCGGCACACCCGTCGCCGCCGCCAACGCGATCGCCCCGCTCGTCGTGTCCGCGCCCGGCGGCGGCGAGTACCGTAAGCCCAGCGATGCCGAGCTTCGGGCGCGGCTCACCCCGGAGCAGTACGAGGTCACGCAACATGGGGCGACCGAGGCGCCGTTCCGGAACGAGTACTGGGACAATCATGCGGACGGCATCTACGTCGACGTGGTCTCGGGCGAGCCGCTCTTCAGCTCGCGCGACAAGTTCGAGTCCGGCACCGGGTGGCCGAGCTTCACGCGGCCGCTCGACCCGGAGAAC
>Ga0070738_10002414_pt1 | contig 28883 bp, 18 predicted proteins | sample Coa_R2_2_FD_66446 | JGI IMG/M metagenome (GOLD analysis project Ga0070738, IMG submission 66446) | Surface soil microbial communities from Centralia Pennsylvania, which are recovering from an underground coalmine fire - Coalmine... | ecosystem: Environmental > Terrestrial > Soil > Unclassified ...
AGGGATGGGAGGGTTCGTGCTCGGCCACCCAAACTGCCTCCCGCCATGCGCGCGCGGTATGCGCGTGGTGCACCAGGTCTGTAAAGAACGAGCCGACGCGATAGGCTCCGTCGTCTTCACCCGATGGAGCCGGGTGGTTCTCCTGGATCTGCGGGCTGCGAGCGCCATGAGAATCATCTCCCCGACCGGCGGGGGTCGCGGCCGGACGGGACGGGACCTGTGGCGTGGGACTGGCGGGAGGGCGCGACAGGCCGGTATTAGGAGAGAGGCATCACCGCTGAACCGCGACGGGCGGACGGCAACGGCCGGACCGCTCGAACGGTCTAACCCACGCCCCCTTACCGCCCCGCCCCCCCCCCACCGCCCGCCGGACCGCGGGTCGGAGGCGCGGCAAACCCTTTATTGGTCGCGAGGACATCGTGCCACGGCTCACCCCCGCCCGTCGGGCCCTTGGCATCACCGTCGCCTCGATGGTGGTGCTCGCACTCGTGGCGGTCCTCGCCGGCGCGCGGCGGCAGTTCGACTCGGCGGAGCTATTCCGCAACGTGCTCCGGACCGTCTGGCGCGAGAGCGTCGACTCGCTCTCGGTCGACGCGCTCTACGAGCGGGCGGCGCGCGGGCTGGTGCGTCAGCTCAACGATCCGTACGCCGCGCTCTACTCGCCGAGCGAAGTGTCCGGGATGCGCCGCAACCGCCTCGGGGACCGGTACGGCGGGCTGGGCATGTCGATCGAGGATCACCGGGGCGCGATGGTCATCGTGTCGCTCTTCGCCGGCGCGCCCGGCGCGGCCGCCGGGTTCCAGCCGGGGGACCGGATCATCGCCATCGACGGCGCGCCGACCGCCGGATGGTCGCTCGACCAGGTGTCGGACCACCTGATCGGCGCCCCGGGCACCGCCGTCGAGCTGACGGCCGCGCGGCCGGGAGTCGCCGCGCCGATCCGCGTCCGCGTGGTTCGGGCGGTCGTTCACGTCCCGTCGGTGCCGTACACGCTCCTCTTCGCGCCGGACGTCGGCTACATCCCGATCGAGCACTTCAACGAGAGCGCGACCGAGGAGGTCCGCACGGCCATCCAGTCGCTGCGGGCGCGCGGCGCGACGTCGTTCGTGCTCGACCTCCGTGGGAACGGTGGCGGAGAGCTGACCCAGGCGCTGGGTATCAGCAATCTCTTCCTCGCGACCGGGGTGACGATCGTCTCGGTGCACGATCGCGGCAGTGGGACGGAGGTCATCCACGCCGCCGGTCCGCCGAGCGCCCCGACGGAGCCCGTCGTCGTGCTCGTGGATCGACGCACGGCGTCGGCGTCGGAGATCGTCGCCGGCGCGCTCCAGGACCACGACCGGGCGGCCGTCGTCGGCGTACCGTCCTTCGGCAAGGGGCTCGTCCAGACGATGTTCCCGCTCGACGGCGGCTGGGCGGTCAAGATGACGACCGGCCGCTGGTTCACGCCCCGCGGCCGGTCGATCCATCGGGCGCGCCCGTTCGTCGACGGACACTTCGTCGACCCCGACACCCTCCCGGACCCGCGGACGGCCGCCGATGCGCACGCCGACCGACCCACCATCACCTCGGACGCCGGGCGCACCCTGTACGGCGGCGGCGGGATCGTGCCCGACGTCGTGGTGGCGGGCGATACGCTGAGCTCGGACGAGCAACGCCTCGCGGCCGCGCTCGTCCCGGCCGGCGGGGCGGCCCGGATCGCCGTCTACAACGTCTCGCTCGGGCTCGCACACCACGTGACGCCGGCCTTCCACGTCATGGCCGCCTGGCGTGACCAGGTCTACCAGGCGCTCGCCGACGCCAACGTCCACCTCGATCGTCCCCTGTTCGAGCGCGGTGGTGCGCTCATCGATCGCGCGATCGAGACGCAGGTCACGCGGCTCGCCTTCGGCGACTCGGCGGCCGCCCGGCGGTCGGCGGGGCGCGATGCGCAGCTCCAGCGTGCGCTGCAACTGCTCCATCACGCGCCGTCGATGGCCGCCCTCCTCACGATCGCGCGCGACAAGGGCTGAGCCGGGTCGGTCGGCGCCGGGGCCCGCGCTCAGGTCACGAGGCCCAGGCCGCGCATCAGCGACCCGGTGTCGTAGTACTCGCGGACGCCACGGATCTGCCCACCGTCGATCTCGTAGACGTAGCAGAGCCGCAGCTCCATGGAGCGGCCCGTGGGCGCGATCGTGCCGGCGGGACCGACGAGCGGGCCAGTGTGGGTGCCACGCCCGATGAACTCGACCGCGGCGCCAGTGGCGTCGGCGACGATGCGCGTGATCTCGCACCGCCCGTCGGGGAACGCCGCGGCCCAACCGGCGCCGTGATCGCGGAACGTCCGCCGGCCGTGCAGCGTCGTGCCGAAGGGCACGAGCACGACCTCCACGTCCTCGGCGGCCGCCGCCTCCATCGCGTCGAAGTCCCGCGTGTTCCAGAGGGCCAACTGCCTGCGGACCAACTGCTCGTTCTCGACGGCCGCGGCCACGCGGCCCAGCTCGGCCGTCTCGCCGGTCGCGTCCGCGAGCGGCGTGCGGGTGGCCGGCGCCATGTCGGCCGGTGGTGTCCCGGCCGGCGACCGCGGCTGGAACGACTGATTGCTCTCACGATCGGCGAAGGTGGGCGTGCCGTCCGAGTGGTTCATGGGACACCTCCTCGAGCTGCGACGGTGGAGACGACAAGTTCGGCGCGCCACGCGGCGGCCGGTGCGCACGACGGGAGGGCACGTCGGGCGCGGCGCCGGTCGGCGCGGGCGGGCTGCATCATGGGTCGACCGTGACGCTTGTCAAGCTCGGCCGCAGTGGAGCGGGATACGAGGAAGGAATGGGACGCCCGGCGGGTCGCGCGTCGACACAGACGGGCAGCGCGCGTCGTGGAGAACGACACCGGGCGTCGGGGGCTGCGCGGCCACCGCGGCCGCACGGAGCGACCGCGGTGTCATATTGCCGCGAGCGAGGCGCCGTCGGCCGGTGCGACACGCCGCCCCCCGCGACCAGAATCGATTGGGCCGCACGCCGTGCGACCTGCGGGGGTCGGCGGATTGCGCTACGGTGAGGCGGCGGTCTTGGCGGGGGTGGCGGGGCGGGCGCCGGGAGGGCCGTGGTCCCAGTCCTGGGCGCTCGAGATGTTCGGCATCCCCCAGTCTTCGCCGTTCCAGCCGGTGAAGCCGTCCATCTTGAAGAACCAGGCGCCGGTGTTGGAGTCGGTGATCATGATCAGCCCATCGGTGTTGCGCACCATGACGCCGAACGCCCCGTTGTACACGCTCTGCCCGGAGAAGTCGGGCGTGCCGCCGTACCCGCTCATGTGCGTGCACTCGCAGGTGTAGTACCACCCCTTCTCCTTGGGGTGCATCGGGTCCTGCATGTTGAAGATCTGGAGCCCGTCCTCGTAGGCCGAGACGAAGACATAGGGCCACCGCACCTCGTGGTTGTGGGCGAGATCGTTCCAGTCGGCGTTCCAGACGGCGGTCGGCTGCGTGATCGCCGGGACCTTCCCCTCGAGCCCCGGGCGGAGATCGAAGATGCGGAGCGGCGCCCACTGATACTCCGTCTCCGTCACGGCGAAATTGCCGTCGGGGCTCGGCGTGAAGGTGTGCCCCCAGGCGATCCCCGCCGGGCCGACGATCGACGTGACGAGCTTCGGTGCCTCGGGGTGCGTCACGTCGTACACGTAGTAGCCGCCGCCGCCCGCCCCGTAGAACTTGTCCTGGGCGCGACCCGGGTCGTACCCGACATAGAAGTCGTGGTACCCCTGGAGGGCGATCTGCACCGGCGCGAAGCCCGGGAGCACCTCCGACCGGGTGTTGCCGGGCGGGACCGGCACCTTGCCGATCAGCCCCTGATCCTTGTCGCCCGCCAGGAGCTTCTCCATGTCGTAGATGTTGGCGACGTTGGAGGTCGTGGTCGTGAACAGCAGCACCCGTCCGTCGGAGTGCTTGTAGGCGAACAGGTTGTGGAACCCGCCCGGGGTCTCCGGCGCGCGAATGCGCGCCACGACCTTGACCTTGCTCGTGTCGGGGAGGCCGGTGACGTCGAAGATGATCGCCCCGAGGTCATTGTCCGGCGTGCCCTGGGCAAACTGAAAGCACTCGGCCACGTAGTAGCGGCCCTTGAGCTTGAAGTACTTCGCCCGCAGCCCGCCGAGCCCGCGGTGCAGCGCCACGTTCTCGATCTTCCAGCGGTAGAGCACCCTGATGTTCGAGAGATCCTTGAGGTCGAGGATCGAGAAGCCGGCGCGCTCACGTGACTGGGCCACGTAGGCGTAGGGGCGTGTCAGCTCCTGCTCCAGATCGGCGTCGGTGACGCGGAAGTAGCCGCCCAGCGGCACGTGGCCGACCAGGTGGATGTTGGCGCTGCCGCCGACCTTTTCCGGCAGCGCGCCGGCCGGCGCCGGCGGCCCACCCGGAGTGCCCGGGGTCTGCGCGCCCGCGAGCGTCGCGCTCAGGGCGAGTCCCACGGCACCGGCGATCGTTCGGATCTGCATCCGCATTCCCTCGGTTGACAGTGGTGGCGTGATGGTCGTGCGATCGACGAGTCCCGCGGGGACCGGCGGGGTGGCGCCGCTCACCGGGTTCCCCCGCTCCCGGTGGCGACGGCGAGCGGGCCCCGCCCGGGGCGCATCTCACCCCACGCGCACCCGTGTGCGGGATCGCAGGGATTGAACAGCGCGTTGCCGGGGAGGCCGGTCCGGGCCGGGTCACCGCGCCAGGCCGCCGTCGGCTCGCCCGGCGGGGCGGCACGGGCGATGTGGGCCGCCATCTCGCGCAGCAGGTTGGCCGTCGTCATCGGCTGCCACCCGTGGCCCTTCATCGGCCGGCCGTAGCGGAAGTCTCCGCCGTACGCCGGCACCGTCGTGCTGTCGAGGAAGTCTTGCAGCATATATAGTGCAGGCGCCAGGAAGAAATCGTCCATGTCGCCCGTCAGCAGGTGGAGCTTGCCCACCAGCTTCGGGCCGATCGTCGGCCAGTGCTGCGCGATGTAGTAGCGGAGATCGTAGCCGTGATCGCGCATGTACGTCGCCACCTCGCGATCGATCACGCCGGTGCGGAGATCGAACAGCCGCCGGGGATAGCCATCGGCGCCGACGGGCCCGTACACCGCGTTCCAGATATCGACCTGCGCCGCCGATCGACCGCGTGTGCCCGAGGCCAGCTCCATCTGCGAGATGGCGCGCATCGACCCCACCGGCTGTCCCTCGGGCGACATCTGCATCATCCGCTCGGGGGCACCCGGCGCGGCGTTGGGTTGCACGAACGCGTTGCTGTCGGAGTAGATGTCCACCAGCTGATAGCGGCGGAAGTCGATCGGATCGGGGAAGAACGTCCACGTCCCGCCGAAGAACTCCGGGTGATAGACCTGGAGCGCGAGCGACTCCCACCCGCCGGTCGATCCGCCCGTCAGTACGCGCGCGTACGGCTTGCGGATGATGCGGAAGTGCGACTCCACGTACGGGATCAGCTCCTGCATGATGGCGTCGCCGTACGGGCCGTTGTTGGCCGAGTTGACGGCGTAGGAGTCGTCGAAGAACGGCGTCGGGTGCAGGAAGCTGACGACGATCATCCGGGGCATCGCGTCCGACCGCCACGACGTGTACAGCTCGTACCCCGACTCGCGAACGCCGCCGCCGCTGAACGCCCGCGGGCCCTCGACATTCGAGCGTGGGTTGACCGGGGCGAGCCGGATCGGCGTCATCGACGCGACCGGCGGGTTGGAGTCGTCGGTGAAGCCGAAGGGCGCGTCGAGCGAGAAGTGGTTCTGCTGGTAGACGACCGGATAGTACGTCCCCGGATGCTCGTCGTAGCCCTTGGGGAGGAGGACGATCGCCCCCAATTGCTGCGGTGCCCCCCACCATTTCGTGAGGATCGCGCTCTGGAAGGTGACGTGCTTGACCCACCTGGTGTCGGCCGGCGCGGTGACCGGCGGGAGTGTGTGGTCGAGCGTGAGCCGCACCGTGAAGCCCCGCGCCGGATCGAGGTGCACTTTGACCGGCGTGCTGACGAGATTGCCCGGGGAGTACGCCCACCGCTGCCCCTCCCAGTGGTCCTGGTGTGCCCAGATGGTGTGTCCGTCGGCCCGGTGGTACTGGGTGTACACATTGAGCACCGCCTGCGCGTAGTAGTCGCCGCTCGGGAGATCACGCAGGGACCACAGGGGGTACCCGACCGCGCCGGTGTCGACCGTCGCCCAGGCGCCCGGCCGGAGGCTGTCGACGTCGGTCGCGAAGAACGGGATGCGGCCGACGCGCACCCGTGCCGACTGATAGGCGGCGATCCGCGGCTCGACATCGGTGCGCGTGTAGAGCGTCACGAAGACGCGGCCGGTGATCGGGCCGGCGCTGAGGGAGGCGGGGAACCCCACCTCGAACCGCGGACCCCCGCCTCCCCCGCCTCCCCCTCCTCCCCCGCCTCCCGCGCCGCAGGAGAGCGACGCGCCGAGCGGCGCGATCGCGGCGAGGGCGAGCAGGGCGCGTCCGGGGCGCCGCCGGGTGATCCGTCGCCGGGGACCGCTCACCGTCCACCTCCGCCGGTGCCCGCGGCCGACACCGCCGTCGTGATCGCGGCCGACGGCGCGGTGCGGAGGCCGTCCTTGAGATACTGGTCGAAGAAGGCGAGCATGTCGGAGAGCTTCGTGCGGATGTTCTCGCGCGACGTGATGTAGTACGTCTCGCCCGGGTACGTCTTGTACCGGAACAGCTTGTAGTGGGCGTCGAGCGCCCGCGCGAAGTCGAGCGAGGCGGGGACCGGCAGCTCGGCGGGGCGCCATGCAGAGGTCGCCCCGACGCCGTGGATCAGGAACGTCGGTGTCGTGACGCGGGCGACGTTGTAGATCGGCGAGTTGCGCCGGTAGACGATCTCGCTGTCGGGCAGCGGCCCGAACTCGTAGGCGAGCAGTTGGTTGTGCTGCATCTCGTTGTTCCACTCGTGGAAGTGGACCCAATCGCCGTAGCCGGACTCCGGGATGGCCGCCTGGAAGACGCCCGGGGCGTTGGCGATCGCCGACATGCTCATGCACCCGCCGTAGCTCACGCCGTGGATCCCCATCGCGCTCGCGTTCACGAACGGTTGCCGCTTGAGGTACTCGACGCCGGCGAGGACGTCCTTGAGGTCGCAGTGTCCCCAGCAGCCGTTGTTCGCATCCTCGAAGGCGCGGCCGTAGCCGGAGCTGCCGCGAATGTTGGGCAGCAGCACGGCGTAGCCGCGGTTCACGAAGTACTGGACCTGCGGTTGGTAGCTGTCGACCCACTGCCCGGTCGGGCCGCCGTGAATCCACATGATGCCCGGCGCCTTGGCGCCCGCGGCGAGGCCGCGCGGCTCGTAGAGGTAGGCCGAGATGGTGAACCCGTCGGCGCTCGGGTAGGTGATCTTGCGCGGCGTGACCAGGCCGGCGGCCGCGACCGCCGGCGGCATCGAGACGGTGAGCTGCGTCGTCCGGCCGGTGCGCACGTCGACCACGTAGAGATCGGCCGGCGCGGTCGTGCTCCCCAGTGTGTAGCTGATCCGGCTCCCGTCGGGCGACCAGGCGATGCGCGAGACGACGCCGTCGGCCGGCGCGACGAGCGCCCGGGGCACGCCACCCGCCGTGCTGGCGATGGTGAGCCCCTTCGTCCCGTCGTGGTTCGTGACGTAGGCGATCCACTTCCCGTCGGGCGACCAGGTGCCCTCGCTCTGCTCGGCCGACTCGGCGGCGACGGCCCGTGGCTCACCCCCCGCGAGCGGGACCGTCCAGTAGTTCAGCCAGCCGCTCCGCTGCGAGCGAAAGAGGACCTGCTTGCCGTCGGGTGAGACCGGCGCATAGCCGAACGCCGCGCCGCCGCGATAGTCGAAGAAGTCGGGCTCGGTGACCACGAGTCGCGGCGGCGCCGACCCGTCGGCCGGGACGGCCATGACGTCGTGGCGCACCCACCGGTCATCGAGCCGGTCGAAGAGCACCGTGCGGCTGTCGGGCGTCCAGGTCGGGAAGACCTCGTAGTGCGGATCGCTCGTGAGGCGCACCACCTCGCCACCGGGCACGGCGACCGTGTAGATGTCCTGACTGCCGTAGCGGTCGTCCGAGAACGCGAGGTGCGTTCCATCGGGGGCCCACGTCATCGAGTAGATGCCGCCGCCGACCCGGGTGAGCTGCACGTCGGCGCCGGTCCGGGCGGACCAGAGCCAGATCTCGGGCGCATCGCCGCCCTTGGACGACACGTAGGCGACATAGTCGCCCGTCGGCGACCAGATCGGCCGCTGTCCGGCCGTGTAGTCCATCCCGGTGAGCGAGACATCGCCGACGAGGAGGCGCGCGGGGCCGCCGGCGGCCGGGACGGACCAGATCCCGAGCGGCCCGCCGAAGCTGCCGAGGAACGTGACATGTGATCCGTCCGGCTGCCACACCGGCTCGTCGCGCCCGCCGACGACGGAGCTGATCGAGAGCAGTTGGTCCGCCGACAGCACCGGGGCGCGCGCGGCCGGTGGCGCCGGTGGCGCCGGTGTCGCCGGCGCTCGGGCCCGAGCGGCGGGCTGAGCGCCGGCGGTGCGCGGCGTGGTGCCGAGCGCCGTCGCGCACAGGAGCGCGGCGCCGAGCGTCGGGATCGTCGTGACTCGCATCGCGTCCTCCCGGGCCCTCGAGTGGCGGGGCCCCGTGCGGTCAGAAGCTGATCGAGCAGTCCGTCAGGCGCGTCTCAGAATCCCGTCACCGTCACGCATCCCGACGGCTGGGGGGAGCGGGCGGTGCAATCGTTGAGCGGGAACGGCAGGACCGGGAAGATGCGCTCTCCCGCGGTCTGTTTCGGGATCTCGTTCAGTTTCCCGTACTGGCGCATGCTGATCCAGTTGTTGCCGGACTCCCAGAGGAGCGAGTACCGCTTCTCGTAGAGCAGCTCGTCGAGCAGCGTCGGCGGTTGGTGCAGGGCGGGGTTCGGGGTGTACGGGTTGGCGATCGGCGGGAGGTTCCCGGACGTGGCGCGGACGAAGTTGATGTCCGTGACCGCCGCCGCCGGCTGATTGAGCCCGAGGTTCGCTTCGGCCCGCAGGAGGATCAGCTCCTCGTTGCGCAGCATCGGCACCGGCGCGCTGACGCTCGAGTACATCGTGAACTGATAGTTGGCCAGGATCTTGTCGAGCGTGAACGGCGCCACCGCGACCAGCTTCGTGAGGACGCGCTGGTCGAGCGTGCGGCCGTCGACCTGGAGCTGGGCCGAGTCGTGGATCCAGTTCGCGGCGTAGTAGTAGGGCTTGAAGAGGACATTGGTCTCGTCGCCCGAGTTCGCGCTGTACTCGAACCTCGGCCCGAAGGTGAGCGGCTGGCCCGGGTCGAGGAACGAGGCGGCGAGGTCGGCGAGCGCACTCGAGAAGTTCTGCGTCAGGATATCGGCGCGGGCGCGGAGCCCGCGATTGACGCGAAGGAACGTGGGCGGCGTGTCGAAGCCGGTGAACCCCGCGGGGAGCCTGAAGGAGAACGCCGCGCCGCCGTTCTGGAGGTTGACCTGCCCCGAGTCCAGCAGGTTCAGGATGTGCTGGTAGACCGTCGCCTTGTCGGCGATCGGCGCCGGCGCCCCGCCCGGCGTGATGTCGACCGCGATGGGCAGCCCGAACGTGTCGCGGGTAGCCGCGAGCTGGAGGAAATCGAACGCCTCCATCGTCTGGATGAATCCCGCCATCCCCGCCTTCTGTGCCGGCGTGAGATCGGGGATGCGGGCCAGGGCATCGAGCACGGTGTTGCCCGCCCGGATGTCGGCGTACTGCTGGTTCCACAGCTCGCCGCTCAGGTAGAACGTGCCCGGATTGACCGGGCCATTGACGTAGAGCGTGAGGTCGCCCTGGGCGACCCCCATCTCGTAGCCTTCGCGGCCGAAAGCCCCGACGTTCCAGACCATGGCGGCCGTGTTGTCGCGCGCGCCGCGCACGAGCCCGAGCGCGATCGCGCCGGCGGCGGCGCCGGTGGGCGCACTCTGGAACCCGCCGATGCTGGTGCTGTTGAGGTCCGGGACGAGCGAGTTGGCGCAGGCGCCGAGGGTGGCGGCGGCCGCCAGCGTGGCGACGGCCCGGAGAGCGGTGGCTCTCACCGTGCGCGTCGAGGGCGTGCGCGTCGAGGGCGTGGGCCGGCCGGCGCGCCCCGCGTGGAGTCCGAGCGACAGTGACATGGCGTCAGAACCCCAGGTTGAGGCCGAACCAGAACGTCCGGCTGGGTGGGAAGGGAGCGACATCGACGTTCCGTGCGACCGCCTCGTTGCCGAAGTTGCTGACCTCGGGGTCCAGTCCCTGGTACTTGGTCCAGGTGATGAGGTTGCGTCCCTCGATGGAGATCGAGGCCGAGCGGACACGATTGCCGAGGCGCGACAGCAGGGATGTCGGCAGATCGTACGACAGCTGGAGCTCGCGGAGCTTGATGAACGACGCGTCCTGCACGTAGACGTTGGAGTTCCCGAGCCATGTCGAGACGCGGTAGGCGCCGAGCGGCTGCGGGCCCTTGGGCGTGTTCACCATCCGTCCCCAATCGGCCGTGTTGCCCGTGAGATCGTAGAGCAGCTCCGTCAGGTTGATGTCATCGCCGTGGTGCTGCCAGTTGAACAGGAAATACAGGTGGGCGCGGTGGAAGACGACGTTGCTGCCCAGGCCGACCCGGTAGTCGGGGTTGGCGTCGCCGATCGTGCCGGTGGGGATCACCGCGCCGCTCGGGAGCGTCACATTGCCGACGATCTGCGTCGGGGAGTGGCCCTGCTGGATGAAGAACCCGCCGAACTCGGGCGGGAACCCGGCCGGTGTGAACGGCGCGACCGGGAGCGCGGTGACCAGGCTCGCGTCCTTGGAGAAGTTGGCGTTGATCGTCCACTGCATGTCGCGCTGCTGGATCGGCGCGAGCTGGCTCTCGATCTCGATCCCGCGCGTCCGCATGCGGCCGCCGTTCAGGAACTCCTGGATGAAGCCGCTCGAGCCCGGGAGTCCCCGCTGGAGGAGCAGGTCGGAGATGTTCTTCTGGTAGCCCGTGACCCCCAGCGTCGCCTTGCCGCGGAACATCGTGAGGTCGAAGCCCCCCTCGAACTCGCCCGTCCGCTCCGGGCGGAGATTCTGGGCGGCGATCGAGCCCTGGATCTGGGCGGTGGGGAGCCCGGCGTAGTTGGCGGCGTTGAGCTCACCGAACTTCTGCCCGTAGAGCGGCTCGTTGCCCGATTCCCCGAACGCGGCACGGAGCTTCACGTTGTCGATGAACGCGATCCCGTTGGCGAGCCGGAAGGAGGCCGACGCCTTCGGGTAGAAGTAGAGCCGCGTCGGGCTGCTGTTGTCGCTGCTCTGATCGGCCCGGCCGCCGACGGTGATCAGGAGGCGCTGGCTCAGCGTCTGGAACTCCTCCTGGGCGAAGATCCCCTTGTCGACGATGTTCTGCCGGACCTGCTCGACCGACGTCTGGGTACCGCGGTCGATGTTCGACAGTCCCGGGCTCAGCACGCGGGCGAGCGTGCGGCCGGTATTCAGGTAGCGCGTCTCCTGCTGGACGCCGATCTGCGAGGTGGCCGTGAAGGCGGCGCCGCGCGCCGTGTAGGTGTGGACCAGGTTCGCGTTGATGTTGCTGAACAGGTTCTCGGTGTTGGAGAGGACGCTCTGGCCCAGCGTGCCGTAGAGCTGCTCGTACTGGAGCGTGGGCGGCGAGTAGAGTGAGTTGAGCTGGTTGAAGTAGTCGACCCCGCCGTTCACCAGGAAGTTGAGCGTGTTGCGGTCGGTGGTGATGAGGTGGAGCGTGCCGCGCCCGGAGCCGATGAAGCGATTGACGCCCTCGATGTTCGTGAGCAGGGCAGCCGTCTGGAGCGGGTTGCTGGGCGCGAACGGGTTGAGGGGCCAGGAGCCGTCGGGGCGCTGCTGGAGGTTGACGAAGCTCGGCGTGGCCGGGAGTGCCGTGTAGAAGCTGGTGGTCGTGTTGTCGTTGTTGGTGAGTCCGCGGCCGTCTCCGGTGTTGGAGTACGACGACCCGAATCCCAGCTCGACGCGCGGGCTGAGCGTCTCGTTCAGATTGAGCGTGATCCCCTTCTTGTCGAAGAACGTGTTCTGGATGATGCCGCCGTCGTGCTCGACGATCCCGGAGCCGTAGTAGCGGGTGGCGTCGCTGCCGCCCGTCAGGCTGGCGGTCGTCTGGTAGGAGAGAGGCGACCGGCCGGCCAGCTGTGACTCGTGGTCGTACGTCCGCGCCGTGCCGCCGGCGAAGAAGGGGGCGGCGTTGGGTCCCCACGTCGAGACGGCGGAGGCCGAGTCGAAGGCGCGCGAGCCGAGCTCGCGCGAGTCGTAGCTCGCGCCGAACTTCTGGCCCAGCCGGAACTCCGGTGCGCCCGCCTGTCCGCGCTTGGTGGTGATGAGCACGACGCCGTTCGACGCCTTGGAGCCGTAGATCGCGGAGGCCGACGCGCCCTTGAGGACCTCGATGTTCTCGATGTCGTTCGGGTCGAGGTCGGCCAGCCGGTTGGACGCGTTGTCCTCGTTGGAGGAGATGCCGCCGCCCTGGGCCAGGCTGACGCTCGTCGCGGCCGTGATGGCGTTGGTGCCCGAGGCGACGTTGGCGTTGCTGATGATGACGCCGTCGACGACGTAGAGCGGGTCGCTGTTGCCGATGATCGTCGACGTGCCGCGGAGGCGGACCTGCATCCCGCCGCCGGGCGCGCCGGAGTTCTCCTGAATGTCGGCGCCGGCGATCTTCCCCTGGAGCGCGAGCTCCGGCGTCTGGGCGGCGACGTGCGTGATCTGCTGCGCATCGACGGTCGCGACGGCGTTGGCCGCCGACTGTCGGCTGACGCTCGTCGCCTGGCCGGTGACGATGTTCTCCTCGAGCCGGAGGATGTCGCGCGCGAGGGCGACATCGCCGCTCGTCGCGTCGGCGGTCAGGGGGTGGTCGGCCGCCTTGTAGCCGATCCGGCGGAAGGTGAGCGTCGCCGGTCCGGGCGGCAGGGCGATGGTATACGTGCCGTTGGGCCGCGTGCTCGTCCCCCGGAGGGTGCCCTTGATGAGGACCGTGACGGCGGGGAGCGGCTCCCCGCTCTCGGCGTCGGTGACCTTGCCGGTCACCGTTCGCCCCTGGGCGTGCGCCGAGGTGGGTCCGGCGAGCGACGCGATGACGCACACGACTCCGAGCGCGGCGTTCAGACAGATGCGGCGTGGCACGAGGTCCCTCCCGGTGGCGATGGCGGCCTGAGATGTCGGCGCGGCCGTACCGCCCGGCGCCTCCGGAGGACGGGCCGGCCGGGTACGGCTCAGCGGCGTGGCGGCATGACATGCGACGACGTGTCGTGACCCGTCACGACACGTCCTGCAGGCATGCAGTGCCATGCAGCGGTATGCATATAGCCATTCCCAAACCGTCGCGCAATGAAAAACACACGGCGCGCGTGGCAACCGGGTACACAGTCCCGAATTGTGGGACGCGCCGCGGAGGAGGGGCGGCGGTGGAGGGACTGGGTGCGCCCGAGGGGGCCGAGGGGGCCGAGCGGGGCCGAGCGGGGCCGAGCGGAAGCGATCCGCGGGCGCGGCGGCCGGAGGAACGATGTGCGCCCGCCGGCACGGCACCCTCGGCCGTCGCGGGATGCGCGACGGGCGGTCGGGTGCCGGTGCGGGGGGGACGATGGTCAGGGCGCGACCGTCCGCGGCCGCGAGCGGCCGACGGGGCGCGCCCGTCGCATCACTTCACGACGAGCACGCCGCTGAAGCCGTGGATCGTGCAGGTGTAGTTGTACGTGCCGGCGGTCGGGAACGTCCGGGAGACCGTGCTGTTGCTGGTCACCGAGATGTTGGCCGGCGCGCCCGCGGTCTGGAAGATCACGTTGTGGCCGACGCTGCCGAACTGCCAGCTCACCGTCGATCCGACCGCGACCGTATCGGGCGTCGGGTTGAAGAAGTAGTTGCCGCCGCCGCCGTACGAGCCACCGCTGGTCGTCGAGCTGGCGACGATCGTCGTGGCGTGGCCGCCGGTGCCGCCGCCACCACCACCGTTGGGACTCGTGCTGCTGCTGCACGCGGCTGCCGTGGCGACTGCCACCGCCGTTGCCGCGAGCGCGAGACCTCTGAACCGTGAGCGCACAGTATCACTCCATGAGCGAAAGGTTGCTGCCGGGACGGCTTCCCCGCCGTCGCGACCTCAACGTCGCACCTCCGCCCGGTCGGGGCATCCACTTTGGGGCGAATGTCTAGAGGGGCGGGGTAAGCGCCACGGCCGCCCCGGGGCGCCCGCCGCTGGCGGCCACGGCGGGGCGCGGCCAACACGGTGCCCTCACCGCGGCCGGGACGGTGGGCATCACGGCGGCGGGCAGGGAGCCGTCACGGCGGCCGGCACGGAGCCGTCACCCTGTCTGGCACGGTGGCCGTCCCCGGGCCTCACCGCGGCCCGCCCCGCCCCCGTGGCAGGAATGTGTGCCAGACCGCGTGGCGCGCGCCCTGCACGTCCAGTCGCCCCTGGCGCCCCCGCCCGCGATGCGTTTCCGTCCATACAGGCGGGGACTACTTCGCCGGCGAGCGGGGTATCTCTGGCAGCGGGCGTGAGTGGCGCCCGTGCGACGTGCGCGTGCGGGGCGCGCGTGCGGGGCGCGCGTGCGGGGCGCGCGTGCGGGGTGCGCGTGCGGGGTGCGGGTGCGGGGCGCGGGTGCGAAGCGCGGGTGCGAAGCGCGGGTGCGAAGCGCGGGTGCGAAGCGCGGGTGCGGGGCGAGCGACGTGTCGACGACGGATCGACAACGCAACGACGACCACGGCGGACATGGCATCTCGGCGGCACCTGGTTGACGGTTCCCTGACGCGTCGCGATGCGCACCCCGGTGCGCAGACCGGTGGGCGGCCTGCATGCCGCCCGGCATCGGTGCGGGATGCGGGTCGCGGGCGGCATGAATGCCGAACGGCATCGGTGCGGGATGCGGGTCGCGGGCGGCATGAATGCCGCCCCTACGACGGGGCGCGCACGTTGGCCGGCGCCCACGACACCATCATCCCGCCCGTCGTTCCCGGCGCCGCGGGCATCCACGCCCCCACACGCGCGCCCGCACCGCCACGACGGGCCCACCATCCCGCCCGGTCGGTGCCGGTCGCGGTACCAGGGGCAATCGCGGAGCGATTGCCCCTGGTACCATCCAAAAAATCCCGTTCCTTTGGCGTCCGCGGGATGCGGGGGACGAAATGCCGGGCCGGGCATCCGTGTGGGATGCGAGTCGCGGGCGGCATGAATGCCGCCCCTACGACGACGCGGGGGGGGCGCGCGGATCGCATCGCGCGCGCGGCGGCCGCGGCGCTGGTACTGGTCGCGCTCGCGGGCCCCTCGGCGCACGCGATGGCGGTCGCCGACGCGGGTCGATCCGACACCCATACCGTCGTGGGCCGGGCGGACACCAATGCCGTGGCGCCGGATACGACGGCGCCGGGCACACTGTACGGGACGGTGCAGAGCGGCGCCGTGCGCGCGGGGCTCGCCGACGCCCGGGTCGCCATCGACGCGACGGCCGGGGGCGCCCGGGCCACCTGGTCGGATAGCACCGGCCGGTACGTGCTCACCGGGCTCGGCCCCGGCCTCGCCGACGTCCGCGTCACCCGGGCCGGCTTCGACACGCTGGTGCTCCAGGTCGCACTGCCGGCGCACGGCGCCGTCCGGGTCGACTTCACGCTGTCGCCCGCCCAGATGGTGTCGCTCGCGCCGTCGCTCGCGGTCCTCGATTCCGTCCACGTGACGGCGGCCGGCGGGACTCACACCGGACCGGCGGCCGGCGCGGCGGGCGGGGTGGACAGCTGGCAGTGGCGCGGCGACGCGGCCGACGCGGCGACGGCGACCGGGGAGCCCGATGTCCTGCGGCTCCTCGCCGGCGACCCGCACGTCGGGATGCGGCCGGACTGGCCGACGGCAACCGACCGCGGCAGCGGCGCCGACCAGCTGCAGGTCCGCGTCGACGGGCTCCCCGTCTGGAGCCCCGTGCACGCCGGCGACGCGCTCGGCGCGATCGACCCCGACGCCGTCGGGACTGTCACGCTCTACGACGGCGCGATGCCCGCCGCCCTCGGCGACCGTCTGGCCGGAGTGCTCGACATCCAGACGCGTGAGCCGCTGGCCACCGGCCGCGCGTTCACCACCGGGACGGGACCCGGCGCCGCACGGGCGCTCGCGGGGAGCCCGTTCCTCCTCGGCGGCGCCGTCGGGAGCGTCATGGTCGCCGCCCGCCACAGCGACGGCGCGATTCCCACGCTCACGGGCGATCACGGACCGCTGCGCGACCGCTGGGATGACGGCATCGCCACCGCGACCCTGGCGACCGGCCGCTCGACGCTCCGCGTCGTCGCGATCGGGAGCGCCGACGACGCGGCGCCGGCCGATGTGCTGGCGACCGGCGGCGCGCTGAGCGGGCAACGGGTCCCCTGGCACACGGCGACGATCGGCCTCGTCTGGGACCAGGTGGTCTCGCCCACCGCGCGGCTCGAGTCGCACCTGGCCGGCGCCGACTTCGGCACGCGGGAGAGCGCACGCTCGGCGGCCGGGCCGGGCGCGTGGACGACCGGAGCGGTGCCCGGCGCAGCGGTCGGGTCGGCCCCATCGTCGACGCCATCGCTGGCGCTGCCAGCGCTCACGACGCTCGACAACGGCGTGCGGCAGGCGGAGGCGAGCACGCAGCTCTGGTGGGGGAAGGCGTCGGAGATGACGGCCGGCGTGAGCGTCGATGCGATGCGCGTGCGGTACCAGGTCGACGTCGGGACGGCGCTGGCGCCCGTGCCGGCGGCATCGGCGGCGCAGACGGCGGGAAGCCCGGGCGCGGGCGCGGCCGCGACCGGAGGGGAATACGGACCGGCGGCGGCCAGTGCCGCGCCGCTCCACCTCGCGGCCTCGCCTGTCGTGCTCGCGGCCTTCGCCGAGCGCCGCTGGAGTGGTGGCACGGGCGACAGCGGGTGGAGCATCACGCCGGGGCTCCGCGCGAGCGCGCTGGCCGGCACGACGGCCCGGCTGGAGCCGCGCCTCACGGCGTCGTTGCGGCTGGCGCCCGGCGTGATCGCGACCGCCGGGCTGGCGCGCACGCATCAGTTCGTGCAGTCGCTGCGAAACATGTGCTCGCCGATCGGGGCGCAGCTCGGGATCGATCTGCCGGTCGCCGCCGGGGTCGGCGGCGTCCCGGTGGCGCAGAGCGACGCCGCGACCGTCGGGGTCACGGCCCGACTCGGCGGTGCCGCGCGTCTGACGGTCGACGGCTACGCGCGGCGGTTGTCCGGGCTCGCGATGGCGGATCGGTACGGCGACCAACTGTTCGCCACCCGGGACTTCTCCGTCGCGTCGGCGCGCGTGAGCGGATTCGCGGCGGAGCTGGACGGAGCGGCCGGCCCGCTCACCTGGCAGGCGGCCTACGGCCTCGGGAGCACGGTGGAATCGATCGAAGGCGTGGCCTACCACCCCGCCTCGGAGCTGGGCCAGACGGTGACGGCCGCGGCGTCGGTCCGGATCGAGCGCGCGACGCAGCTCCGCCTCGCCGGGTGGGCGGCGACCGGGCAGCGGCTGCCGACGATGCCGGGGAGCGGGATCGGGCACGAGTACGACGAGAGCGGGACGCCCTCCCCCACGCCCCCTCCGACGCCGGGCCCGGTCACCACCCCGACTCCGACGCCCAGCCCCACCCCGACACCCAGCCCCGCCCCCGGCGGTGACCACACGATCGCGTCCTGGGCCGCGACCGACCATCTCCCACCCTACCTTCGCGTCGACCTCGAGTTGATCCGGCAGTGGCCCGTCGGGACGGGTGGCGGCCGGCTGGGCACGTACCTGACCGTGGCCAACGTCTTCGACCACGCGAACGTCGCCGGATTTGTCCCCGGACCGTCGGGCATGCCGACGCGTGCCATCACGCTCCTCCCCCGGAGTGTCATGCTCGGGGTGAGCTGGGCGTACTAGCGCTGTCACACGCGGCGGCGCTCAGCCGCTCATCATGGGTGCGGGAAGACGGAGACGGAGGCCCGTTGCGCGGTGACGGCCCCACGGATGGCGCGTTCGCGGACGCGGTGGCCGCCCTCTTCCATGCGCGGTTCCGGTCACTCGTCCGGTACCTCGTCCGATTGACGGACGATCCCGACGCGGCGGCCGATCTGGCACAGGAGACCTTCGTGCGGTTGTATCGACGCGGCGCCTTGCCCGACGATCCTCAGGCATGGCTCACGACAGTGGCGACGAATCTGTTCCGGGATGACCGGCGCCAACGGCGGCGCCGGACAGAGCTGGTGACGCGACGCGCCGGCGACGCGCCGGCACCGGGTGAGCCGCCGCGCGCGGACGCCGAGCTGGTGTCGAGCGAGACCCGGACGCGAGTGCGGGCGGCGCTCGATGCCCTGCCACTCCGCGACCGCCAGTTGCTGCTCCTGCGGCACGAGGGCTACAGCTATCGCGAGCTCGCGCACAGCATCGGCGTCGCCGAAGGGAGCGTCGGGACCCTGCTCGTGCGCGCGACGCGGGCCTTTCGGCAGGCGGTGGCCGGCGACGCGGACGAGCGGGCCGGCGGCGGGAGCGGCGGCGGGAGCGGCGGCGGGAGCGGCGCAGGGACAGGACGAGGAGCGCACCTGGCGAGCCCGGAGTCGGTCGATGCATCTCACTGACGCGGAGCTGGGTGCCGCGCTCGACCCGGCGGGCGGCGGGGACCGCGGAGCGGCGGCACGGGCCCACGCGGCCGCGTGCGCGGCCTGCGCGGCGGCACTCGAATCCGCACGGACCGCCGACGCCGAAACGGGCGAGTGGCTGCGGCTACTGGACCGGCCCGTGGCGGCCGCCGATCTGGCATCGATCCGCGCCCGCGCCGCCCAGTCCGCGGCGCGCGACCCCGCCCGGGTGGACGCGCACCCGGATCGGACGATCGGGGTCGGCGGGGTCGGCGGGGTCGGCGGGGTCGGCGGGGTCGGCGGGGTCGGCGGGGTCGGCGGGGTCGGCGCGCGGGCGCTGGATGGCAAGGGTCGGTCGAGCGGCGTCCGGGGTCCGGCCGGCCGCTGGCCGAGCGGGTGGAGAGGCCGCAGTGTGAGCGGAGAGGGAGGCGGCGGCAGGCGCGGAACCTCGGCCGTGCGGCGCGGGGCGATCCTGCTCGCCGTCGGAGCCGCGGTCGCGGCGGCAGCCGTCCCGCGCTCCCCGGTGCGCCGATTCGTCGCGCAGGTGCTCGGCGGACGGCATGCCGCCGACCGCCCCACGCCGGCGGGCACGGCCGGCGGCACCGGAGGATCGCTCGTGGCAGCCGCCCCGCGCGGGGTCGCCGTCGTGCCGACGGGTGGCGCGGGGAGCAACGTGCGTGTCGCCGTGCTGTTCCGCGGCGCGCAGCCGTCGGGAGTGATCCGGGTACGGGCCGGGACCGACCCGCACCTCTCTGTCCTCGCGAGCGGCGACGGCGCCGACTACACAGTCGGACGCGACACGATCGTGATCGACAATCGCGGGACGGCGGCGTCCGGGCTCAGCTACGACGTCACGCTCCCGCCGGCGCGCGATGTCCCCAACGTGGTCGTGCGGGTGTCCGGCCGGGCGGTGTTCGAGCGGTCGGGCGAGGGCGGCACCACCATCGTGACCGGATCGCCTCCGGGACCCGACGGCGTGTACGTGATCCCGCTCGCCGGCCGGTAGCCCGCAGGACGGCACCCCCCACCCCCCACTCCCCACCCCCCCACCCCCCCCACCTCCCCCCACAACCGCGCGACCGGCCGGCCCGCGCTCGCGGTGGCTCACGGCCGCCGGCTCGGGGTAGGACAGGGCACACGTCGCCCGGAGTCGCGCATGTCCATCCTGCCGGTCGTGACCGCGATCGCCGCCGGGCTCGGCGCTGTGGGCGGGCCCGGGGGACGGCACGTCGCGCCCGCAGCCGCGCCCGCGGCCGCGCCCGCGGCCGCGCCCGCAGCCGCGCCCGCAGCCGCGCCCGACGTGCCGGTGCGGCTCTACCTCGACCGGTCGCGGTACGCGCCGGGCGCCCATGGGCATGTGCGCGTCCACGTCGGCCGCGCCGGGTACTTGCTGGTGCTCTACGCGCAGCCGGACGGGCACGTCGACGTCGCCTATCCGCTCGACCCGCCCGAGCGGCCGGAGCCGGTGCCCGGCGACACCGACATCGCCGTGCGCCAACGCGGCTCGGCCGACGCGTTCACCGTCGAGGACTCGAGCGGCAGCGGGACCTGGTACGCCGCCATCTCCGCGCGGCCGTTCGCCGTCGACCCGATCGCCGTCAACGGGCACTGGGACTACCGAGTCGTGCCGCGCATCGCCGGCGGCGCGGAATCCGGCGGCGCCGGCGCCGCCCACATCGAGACCGCGCTGACGACCTTCGTCGAGACACTGGCGACGGGTCGCTTCGATTACGACATCGTGCGCTTCGCCATCGACCGATCCGCCGGCGTCGAGACATCCGCCGTCGCCTCGATGCCCGGGATCGATTCGGCCCCTCCCCCGCCCGCCGCGCCCGCGCCGCCCGCGCCCCCCGAGCCGCCGAGCCTCGGCCCCGTGGGTCCGTGGTGGCCAGGGCCGTGGCAGTGGCCGGGTGGTCCGTGGTGGCTCTGGCCGCGGTGGCCCGGGCCGTACTACGACCGAGCGGCGGGCGCGGCGGTCATCGGGAGCCGGGGCGCGGGCAGTGGCGTCATCCTCGTCGGGCCCGCGGCGAGCGGACGGCGCGCGCCGAGGGCGGGTGGTGACTCGCCGCCCGCGCCGCCGCCGGCCGGGGGCCACGACGCCCCGAGACCCGAGCCGCGGCCGCCGCGCCCCGCGCACGGCGATGCCGGGCGCGGGGAGTCACACGGTGAGTCACACGGCGAGTCGCACAGCGAGCCGCACGGCGAGTCACACGGCGACGGGCACGGGCCGCGCGGGGTCTAGGGTTTGAGGGCCGCGAAGAGGGCAGCGACGCTGAAGTGGACGGGGTCGCTCTCGTAGTAGTCGTTGATGGTGAAGCGCCCCGTCGTCGGGAAGAACGGGAGCGGGTTGACGACCGAGCAGTTGTCGTAGTTGTAGCGCTTGGCGTAGCCGAAGCCGGTCGTGGTGCCGTTGCCGCCGTTCACCGTGTGGCGGGCGTCCTGGATGATGCTCCCCTGAACGAAGAGGCAGCCGCGGGCGTAGTTCTGCCCGCTGCACGGCTGCTGGAGCGGGACGAAGAGCGTGCCCGGATCCGGCACGAGACCCTCGACGCCCCACGACTGGAGCGCAAAGACCGTCGACTCGACCCACAGGTCGCTCGACCCGCCACGCATGTTGAGGCGCGTCGTATTGTCGCCCGCCGGGACGTTGATGCCGTTGTCCATCGGGAGGATGTAGCGCCCGGCGACCATCCCCATGAGGTGCTGGCAGGCCGTGTCGGCGTCGTTGGTGAGCCGCAGGTTGTCGACGACGCCGATGCTGCCGTCCGAGTACATCGTGATGTGGCCCTGCACGTTCCCGCTGACGCCGACCGACCCGTGCACGGCGACCACGCCGCGGAACGTCGAGTTGTAGGTCTTGTCGATCGGGAAGAGGTAGGCCCAATCGGGATGGGCGGCCTTGAACGCCGGCGTGAACGCCGCCGGGGTCGCGCCGGGCCAGCGCTGCCAGTGTCCCATACGCGTCGGGTGCCCGGGGTCGAGCGGATCGCCGCCGGTGAACGTCGTGTCGGTGCCACCGCGCCGGCCGTACGTCCAGCCCGCGGGGGCCCAGTAGCCGGTGTTGCGCAGCGGCGCCGCCGCCGAGGTGTCCCGTTCGATCGCCACCAGATGCGGGTCGCCGCCCGCGTAGCAGCGTGGCGGGTGCGAGGGATCGCCGTTGCGCGCCGGGTGCTTGGCGACCCAGGTGAGGGAGACCGTGTCCGCCTGCGGGTGCGCGCCCGTCGCCTCGAGGGCGTTGGCGGCCGAGACGGCGGCCGGGACCCCGGCGCCCGTCGCGTCGGCGACGATCGTCTTGTACCACGTCGTCCGGTGCACCGCCATCGGGAAGAACTCCCACTCCAGCGTGCCGGCGTCGTTGCGGACCTCGCGGAACTCGCCGCAGTTGTTGCCGTCGTGCTGGCGCGTGAGGCCCGAGCGGAGGTAGCTGCTCGCGACCGAGTCGCGCTGCGCGGCCGTCCAGGTGCCGGCGGGCGGCGGGACGAGCGACTTGGTGGCCTCGTCCACCTGGTAGAACTTCACGAACCCTTCGCCGGCCTGCGTGCTGTCACCGTCGGCGTTGAGATCGTACGCATCGAACTCGAGGCGGGACTTGACCACCGAGAGCGAGTCGGCCGCCGTGTTGGGCGTGAAGAACTCGGTCTGCGACGCGGCCGCGATCGGGTAGAGCCCCGCCAGCTTGGCCGTGCTCGGGAGCTGGAGCGGCTTGGCGACCTTCGTCCAGCCCTTGTAGAGCGTGTCGGCCCCCGGATTGCCGTTCACGAAGGTCTGCGGCGTCCACACCGAGTCCATGAAGTCGGCCTTCTGGGGCGAGCCGCACGTCGTGATCACGTCGTCGGAGAACACCGGCCCGTTGAGGCGGTCGTTGGAGCCGAAGCAGATCCCATTCTCGGTCACCGAGAAGTAGGCGAAGCGCGCGAACGTCTCCTGATTGAGCTCCACGCGCCGCACGAATTGCCGCTTGCGGGTGGTATCCTTGGCGATCGCGACCAGCGTCACGAAGCGGCCGCGCTGCTGCGAGGCCGCGCCGGTCGGGCCGGCGAAGAGATCGTAGACGACCCCGGGGACCGGCGCGGCGTCCGCGGCCACGAGCTGCGCGTTGCTGGCGATCTGGACGTAGCCGCTGTCCGGCAGCACGTAGGGATTGTTCGTGAGATCGCTGATCCCATCCTGGAGCGCCGCCTCCCCCCCGTAGCGCAGGTCACGCTCCTGATTGTGGTAGTTGGAGACGAGACGCGCACCCGAGGTGAGCAGCACCGCCGACCCCGCGAGCGCGGCGAGCGCGACCGTCATGATCATCACGACGAAGACGGCCGACCCGCGGCGCGCACTCGGGCGCGCGGATGCGTGCGCGAGTGCGTACGCGCACCCGGCGGGTCGGGTCGGCGAGCGTCTGGATGAACGGAATGGGCGCATGGGGAGGGGGGAGGGGGGCGTGAGGATGCATCACGGGTTGGCGGTCACCGTGCCGGCCGCCGGCGTGAGCGTCGAGAGGGCCGGCGTGCAGTCACGGGCGACCACGGCGTACTGGTACGGCTGGACGAGCGGGACGGTCCTGTCCTCCCACCCGTAGGTGGTCGTGCCGGCGGCCGGTGTGGTGTAGATCGGGGTGCCCCAGGAGCCGGTCGAGCCGGCGCGGCGGTAGACCGAGTAGCTCTTCACATCCTTCTCGCCGCCCGTCTCGTCGGCGGATGCGGGCCAGGCGACGCCGATGCTGTCCCCCGATGGCCAGGCGGTCACCGTGAGGGAGGTCGGCGCCTGCGGCGGTGCACCGCAGGCCGCGGTGTGGAGCAGGCCGGCGTTGAGGAGCGGGATGTACTCGTTGACGCTCCGGTACACATCGTTCCCGCGCGGGTCCTGGTAGACCGCCTCGAGCTGCACGCGGACCTCGGCGATCTTGGCGAGCATCGTGTCGGATCCCACCGCTCCCTCGCGGAAGTAGAGCGGGAGCGTCGGCGCGGTGATCTCGACACGCGAGTTGACGGTCGGGCCGGGGATGTAGTACCGGAACGCGGGCGCCCCGCCGGGGAAGATGAGACCGCGGGCGACGACCGTCGGCGCCGCGCTGTTGATCCGGCGGAGCAGCAGATAGTCGTCGGGCCGCGCCGTGGTCGAGTCGGGCGTCAGCCAGAAAGAGATCGTCTCGGCGTTGCTCAGGAGTCCGGTGGTCTGGACGTACGTGCTGTCCGGGTACCCAACGCCCGAGTACGGCAGCGTGATCCGATGCGCGGGAACGAGCGCCAGGGCGAGCGAGTCCGGCACGCTCGGGTCGTAATAGCTCGCGGCGGTGACGCTCGCGGTATCGCGCGTCACCAGGTCGGCGTTGAACGTCAGGGCGTAGGGATGCGCCTCGATCACCATCGGCTGCCGGAGCCCCAGCCCGACGCCGGCGACCCGGACGTCGTGGTCGATGGCGTCGAGCGCGAAGCTCACGTTCTGCTGCGCATCGAGGCGGCCGGCGGTCGCCGTGACGGCCCGGGTCTGGCGGACGAAGAACCCGAGGGCGGCGGCGCCGATGATCGTCAGCATCGTCATCGCGACCATGATCTCGACGAGCGTGAACGCGCGGCGCGCCGGCCCGGCCGTGCCGGGTGCGTGCGCCGGTCTGGTCGCCGCCTCGACGGCCGCCACCGGCGCGGGGAGCGGGACCGATCGGCCGGCGGCGAGCCGCGGGGCGCTCGGCTCGGAGGGCCAGTAGACGGTCGGGGCACCGCACCCGGCCGGCGTGAGCGCCGGGTGCGGGCGGCCGCGCAGGTGCACGGCACGGTCGGCCCACGCGGCGTCGGGCGCCGTCCGGGGCGTGGCGGGCAGGGGCGAAAGTGCGGAGGCGCCGAGCATCAGAAGGAGGCGATGATGGTGGTCTTGCGCACCGGCGCGGCGATGCCGGGCATGGTGACGGCGACCGTGACCACGCGATAGTCGAGCGTGTCCATCGCGCCACCGCCGATGTGTCGGACGAGCGTCTGCCGTTGATAGCTGGCCGAATCGGCCGTGATCGTCTCGGTCGTGGCCATCGTGTCGATGGTGGTGTAGTCCGGGCTGTGCTTGATGGCGTCGATGCGGTCCGACGCCAGGTCGAGCGCACGCTGCTGGAGGGCCGAGACCTTGGTGGCGTGGGCGAAGTGGCCCATGAAGTCCCCGAGCCCGATGAGCGCGGTGCCCAGGATCGCGACCGCGATCAGCGTCTCGATCAGCGTCATGCCCGAGCGCATGCCCCGGCGCACGTTCAGCGGCATGTCCGGGCGCATATCCCGGCGCGCGGCGCCGGGCGTGGTCAGAAGCCGGCGAGTACCCACGGGCCCCCCTGGTCCTTGAACCAATCGGCGCGGCCGGTCGCTTGCGTGACGTTCACGCCACGGAAATCGGTGGCGAGCCCGCGCTTCGAGGTGACGTAGAGCTGGACATCGGAGCTGGCGGCGCCGTCGCAGCGGAAGACGAAGCCCGGCAGCGAGGCGCCGTTGATGCTGATCGTCGTCAGGGTCGGCGCGGTGATCGGGCCGGTCGGGACCGGGGCCCCCGCCCACGTGCTCGTGGGGGTCCCGAAGACCACGCCGTCCTGGAGCGCGACCGTCGTCACCCGCTCGCCCGGATCGGCGGTCAGGTTGTTGTTGACGTCCTCCACCACGTACAGGCGGGCGTTCGCCGCGTCGACCGCCACCAGCATGTTGTGCTGCGAGCTGACGGCGTACGCCTGCGCGCGCTGGAGGGCGGCGCGGAAGCTGCGCGCGCCGACGTCGACGCGGTAGGCGACGTAGTTGACCTTGGGCATGACCATCGCGGTGACGATCGCCACCAGCGTGACGACGATGAGCATCTCGATCAGGGAAAAGCCCTGTCGCGTCGCGCCGCGATGTTCCGTGATGGGGAGAGTCCGGAGTGCTCGCATTGCGTGCCTCGCATCTTCGGGCCGCCTGCCGGGGATCGCCGACCCTGCGGGCGGCCGACCCGGGTGTGCCTCGTGCAGTTGTGCCGGCGTGCGGTGACGGAGACCAAGCTAGGAGCGCCCCCCGGGGTCACCGTCACGCGCGCCGCCCGTCCCGTCACAGGATGCGCCGTCGGACGCCTCGCGTGATGCGGCGGAATCGGTCATCGCGACCGCTTGCGGACACAACGCACTGCCACGATGCCGGGTAGGGGCGGCATTCATGCCGCGCGCTGCCCGCCTCCCGCACCGATGTCTGGCCCCGCATGTCGTACGGGTCCCGCGTCCCGCGGCCACCAGCGGAACGGGGTTTATTGGATGGTGCCAGGGGCAATCGCGAAGCGATTGCCCCTGGCACCGGAAACAACAACGGCAGCGTGGAACGACCGGGTCGGCGGCGTGCCGCCGACGCGCGCGGAGCGGCTCAGCGCCGCAGCTTCCGGATCTCGGCCTCGACCTCGGCGGCGTGGCCCTCGGGCTTGACCTTGGGGAAGATCTTGGCCACCGTCCCGCGCGGGTCGATGATGAACGTCGCCCGGTGGACGCCCCAGTACTTCCGGCCGTACATCGATTTCTCGACCCAGACGCCGTAGCGCTCGGCGATCGCGTGATCCGTGTCGGCGAGCAAGGTGAACGGCAGGTCGAATTTCTGCTTGAACTTCCGGTGCGATGCGACGTCGTCCGGGCTCACGCCGAGGATCACGGCGCGCGAGTGCGCGAACCGGGGGAAGGCGTCGCGCAGCTCGCAGGCCTCGATCGTGCATCCAGGCGTGTCGTCCTTGGGGTAGAAGTACAGCACGACAGGCGCGCCGCGGAGCGACGAGAGGCGCAGCGTCGCGCCCTCGTCCGTCTCGACGGTGAAATCGGGCGCTACCTCCCCCTCCTCGACGATCGTCGCGCGTTCCGTCATGCGTTCTCCTCGACCGCGATCAGCATGGTCATGAGTGCCTTCTGCACGTGGAGCCGATTCTCCGCCTCGTCCCAGACGCGGCTCTGTGGTCCGTCGATGACATCGGCGCTCACCTCCTCACCACGATGCGCCGGCAGGCAGTGGAGGAAGATGGCGTCCGGCGCCGCCCGTGTCATGAGCCGTCGGTCGACGCAGTAGCCGGCGAACGCCCGGGCCCGGCGCTCCTGCTCCGACTCCTGCCCCATCGACGCCCAGACATCCGTCGTCACCACGTGCGCGCCGGCAACCGCCTCGCCCGGGTCCCGCACGACGCGCACCGGCGCCGACCCTTCCCGTTGCGCTCGGGCGAGGATCGCCGGGTCCGGCTCGTAGCCGTCGGGGCAGGCGAGCGTGAGGGGGAAGCCGAAGCGGAAGGCGGCGTTGATCCACGAGTTGGCGACGTTGTTGCCGTCGCCGACCCAGGCGACCGCTTTCCCTTCCAGCGTCCCGAAGGCCTGCCGCACCGTCAGCACATCGGCGAGCACCTGGCACGGATGGAGGAGGTCGGTCAGCCCGTTGATCACCGGCACCGAGGCGTAGCGCGCCAGCTCCTCGACGTCGGCCTGCGCGAAGGTCCGGATCATGATGCCGTCCACGTAGCGTGAGAGCACGCGCGCGGTGTCCGCGATCGGCTCACCGCGCCCGAGCTGGCAGTCCCGGGGGGAGAGGAAGAGGGCGTGCCCGCCGAGCTGCCAGACGCCGACCTCGAACGACACGCGCGTCCGGGTCGACGACTTCATGAAGATCATCGCCAGCGAGCGGCCGGCGAGCGGCTTGCGGTCGTACACCCGCCGGCGCATGCGCTCGGCGAGGTCGAGCAGGGCCGTCAGCTCGGCGCGCGACAGGTCCGGGATCGCGAGAAAGTGGCGGGGCGGCACGGGATGAAAGGAACGGGGTTTATTGGATGGTGCCAGGGGCAATCGCGACGCGATTGCCCCTGGCACCGGGAACGGCCACGGCGGGGCGGGACCGCGGCGCCAATCGCGCCACGTGGGCACCGGGATGCGGGCACCGGGATGCGGGCACCGGGATGCGGGCACCGGGATGCGGGCACCGGGATGCGGGCACCGGGATGCGGGCACCGGACATGTGGGCACCGGGGATGCGGGCACCGGGCATGTGGACACCGGGGATGTGGGCACCGGGATGGGCAACGACGGGCGCGATGACGGTGCCAACACCGGCACGTGGCGACGTGCGCGCATCGTAGGGGCGGCATTCATGCCGCCCGCTGTGCGCATCCCGCACCGATGCCTGGCCCGGCATGTCACGCCGCGCGTGGCATCCCGCGCAAATGCCTGACCCGGCGTTGCACGCGGTCCGCGCCCCGCGGCCACCAACGGAACGGCGGTTTTGGATGGTCCAGGGCAATGCGCGTTGCGCATTGCCCCTGCACCGGGCACGGCAACGGCGGGGGACCGTGATGCCCCGCACGGCCGGCATCCCGCACCGATGCCGGCCGGCATGGGATGCGCCGCGCGTGGCGTTGCCCACCGATGTCGGTGCTACAGGATGTATTTCCGGAGGTCCTCGTCGTCGACCACCGAGCGGAGGCGGTCGCGGACGGCCGCGGCGTCGACCGTGATCGGATCGGTGCCGCGGTCGGGCAGCTCGTAGAGCACATCCTCGAGCAGCGTCGTCATCACCGTGTGGAGTCGGCGCGCGCCGATGTTTTCCATCCGCTCGTTGACCTGGGCCGCCGTCCGCGCGACTTCCTTGATGCCGTCCTCGGTGAAGCTCAGGGCCGCGCCCTCGGCTTCGACCAGCGCCGCGTACTGCTTCGTGAGGGCGTTCTCCGGCTCCGTCATGATCCGCACGAAATCTTCCTCGGTGAGCGGCTTGAGCTCGACGCGGATCGGGAACCGTCCCTGGAGCTCGGGGATGAGATCGCTGGGCTTGGAGACATGGAACGCGCCGGCGGCGATGAACAGGACGTGGTCCGTCTTGACCATTCCGTACTTGGTCTGGACGTTCGACCCCTCGACGATCGGCAGCAGGTCGCGCTGGACCCCCTCGCGGGAGACGTCCGGCCCGCCCCCGCCGGTGGGGCCGCGCTCGCCGGCGATCTTGTCGATCTCGTCGAGGAAGATGATGCCGAGCTTCTCGACCCGCTCGAGGGCGTCGCTCGTGACGTCCTCGTGGTCGATGAGCTTGTCCAGCTCCTGCTCCATCAGGATGCGCCGAGCCTCGGAGACCTTGACCGTGCGCTTCTTCTTGCGCTTCGGGCTCATCTCCTGGAGCATCTCCATGAAGTTCTCCATCCCTTCCGGTGCGCCCTGCGGCAGCATCATGTCCCACATCTGCGGCCCGGCGTGCGTGACCTCGACCTCGACCTCGCGGGACTCGAGTTGCCCGTCGACGAGCAGTTGGCGCAGCTTGGCGCGCGTGCGCTGATAGCGGGCCTGCGCGGGATCCTCGGCCGCCCCCGCCCCGTCGCCGGCACGCGTCACGCCGCCGGCCGACGCCGTCGATCCCCCCCC
>Ga0070738_10002417_pt1 | contig 28852 bp, 20 predicted proteins | sample Coa_R2_2_FD_66446 | JGI IMG/M metagenome (GOLD analysis project Ga0070738, IMG submission 66446) | Surface soil microbial communities from Centralia Pennsylvania, which are recovering from an underground coalmine fire - Coalmine... | ecosystem: Environmental > Terrestrial > Soil > Unclassified ...
AAAGCAGTGGGTATGTTGAATATTGGTGCTTCCTGCTTGAGTGATTATCCCCATATAATCGAAAACCCGAAGGAAGAAATTGAATATCCAACGGATAGGCGGTTATTTGCGTTATATCAATATTTTTTACAAGGCGGGACGGTTGAGGAAGCGCATCAGTTAAGTAAAGTTAATCGATGGTTTTTATCACATATTCATGCAATTGCGGGGGTCGAGAAGAATCTTCGCAATAATGATAAAGAATTATTAGCCACCGCTAAGCGCATGGGCTTCTCTGATCGCGCAATTGGTCGCTTGCTAAATCAATCGGAAGACGACATCCGCAATTTCCGCCTTCAAGCTAACATCATCCCGTATGTCAAACAAATCGATACGCTTGCTGGTGAATTTGCTGCGAGAACAAATTATTTATATTTAACTTATCACGCTTGCGAACACGATATTGAACCTTCTTCAGAACGACCCATTGTTGTTTTAGGCTCAGGTCCTTATTCAATTGGTTCCTCAGTAGAATTCGATTGGTGTGCTGTGAATACCTCACGCTCGTTACGCGAACTTGGTAAAAAATCCATCTTAATTAATTCAAATCCTGAAACCGTATCAACGGATTATGATGAATCTGATCGCTTGTATTTCGAACAGCTAACCTTGGAACGGGTGCGGGATATTGCAGATTTCGAACAAGCAGCAGGTATTATCGTTTCTGTTGGGGGTCAAATAGCCAATAATTTAGCGCTACCGTTGGCAAAAGCCGGTTATAAATTGCTAGGTACTTCTGCTCAATCGATTGATCAAGCAGAAGACAGAGAAAAATTTTCTGCTCTCTTAAATCAACTAGGCATTGATCAACCACTCTGGCAGCGCGTGACAAGTTTAGAAAACGCCAAACAATTTGCAGAACAAATTGGTTACCCTGTTCTAGTCCGTCCTTCTTATATATTATCTGGATCCGCGATGAATGTGGCTTATGATGAACATTCGTTAGAACAATATCTAAAAGAAGCTTCATTAGTGTCTCGCGAACATCCTGTCGTTATTTCTAAATTTATTTTAGATGCAAAAGAATTAGAAATGGATGGGGTGGCGGAAAAAGGCAAAATTATTATTGAAGCCATTACGGAGCACATTGAAAATGCAGGTATTCACTCAGGCGATGCGACATTAGTGATTCCACCACAACGTTTGTATCTTGAAACCATTCGCCGGACTAAGAAAATTACCAGTGAAATTGTCGCAGCTTTGCAAATTACGGGGCCGTTTAATATTCAATTCATTGCTAAAAATAATTTTATCCAAGTAATAGAATGCAACTTGCGTGCTTCACGCTCTTTCCCCTTTGTCTCGAAAGTGACAGGTTATAATTTTATTGCGATTGCGACACACGCCATGTTAGGTAAATATATTCCCACGACGTATGAAACCTTAGAATTGGATTACGTGGGTGTTAAAGCATCGCAATTTTCTTATCATCGCTTAAAAGGAGCGGATCCTGTCGCCCATGTGGAAATGGCTTCAACCGGTGAAGTGGCTTGTTTAGGTGAAAATTTATATGAAGCCTATTTACGTGCGTGGCTTTCTACTGAACAAACCTTACCTAAAAAACGTATATTAGTTTCGATTGGCGAATCACAAAAAGCAAAGGTATTACCTTATTTGCAGCAATTAGAAGAGCAGGGTTGGGAATTATATAGCACGAGCGGTACCCATGCTTTCTTATCGAAAAATGGTGTCGGTTCTTATTTCGTTTACAAAGCTAGTGAAAAAGGTGAACCGAATGTGCAGACCTTGATCGCGCAACGTAAAATTGAGCTTATCATCAATATTCCTAGCCGAAACCGTTTAGATACACAAACCGATGGTTACGTGATTCGCCGTATGGCAGTTGATCATCATATTCCCTTGATTACTAATATACAGATTGCACAAATTATGCTGCAATGTTTAATCGATTTTAAAGGCAAAACACCGGAGACGATTCTTTCATGGCAAGAATACATAGCGAGACATGCCCATTACCCCCCGTTAATGAAAGCGAGTGCGTGATGAATAAGATATTCTATGGGAAAGATGTGCTTTCGATTCGAGATTTATCACTGCCAGAAGTTCAACTGATTTTAGAGACCGCAGCTAAATTAAAGAAAAACCCAAAAGGCATATCGCAATTGCTACAAGATAAAATCATTGCCCATTGTTTTTTTGAGCCTTCTACCCGCACACGTTTATCTTTTGAAACAGCGACATTACGATTAGGTGGCCGCGTGATTGGATTTTCCAGCGAAGAAAATCTTTCCGTTAAAAAAGGCGAGACACTTTACGATACCATACGTGTAGTGTCTGATTATGCGGATCTAATTGTCATCCGACATCCTAAAGAAGGGGCAGCGCGATTAGCCGCAGATGCCTCTTCCAAGCCTGTTATTAATGCAGGGGATGGTGCGAATCAACATCCGACCCAAGCTTTATTGGATTTATTTACGATACAAGAATGCCAACAACGTTTAGATGGTTTGTCTATTGCCTTAGTCGGCGATCTGAAATATAGCCGTACGATCCGTTCATTTGCGCAGATCTGCATGTTATTTGACATACGATTATTTTTAGTCGCAAATGATGCGTTAGCATTACCTGAAACTATTTGTGATGAATTAAAAAAAGCGGGCGTGCGTTTTTCATTTCATCACTCATTAGAAGAAGTCATACCAAAAATTGATATTTTATATATGACGCGCATTCAGCAAGAACGATTTAGTGAGGCGGAATACCAATCTATTAAGAAACAGTATATTTTAATCCCGGAACTATTTTCATCTGCTAAGCCAAACTTAAAAATTTTACATCCACTGCCGCGTGTAAACGAAATTGATATCGCGGTTGATAAATTGCCGTATGCGCATTATTTTGAACAAGCAGCGAATGCTGTTTATGTCAGGCAGGCGTTATTAACTTTAATCTTAAATGCAGGACAATGACATGAACAAAACTTTATCTGTTTCAGCCATTCAAAATGGTACGGTGATTGATCATATCCCATCGGGGCAAGCGTTGCGGATTATTAATTTGTTACGCTTATTAGATAAAAAATGCCGCGTGACGGTAGGGATTAATTTATCTAGCCAGCGATTAAAAGAGGGGAAAGATTTAATTAAAATTGAAAATTATACATTGAGCAGCGCTGAAGCGAATAAAATTACCGTCTTTGCACCGGAAGCAACAATTAATGTGATTAAGAATTTTGAAGTGACTGAAAAAATTATTACTCAGCTGCCGGAGAGCATTGAAGGCGCATTTTCTTGTCCAAATATAGCGTGCATCACCCGCATGGAGCCTGTCGAAAGTTTCTTCAAATTAGAAGAGCAGGGAAATGGTGTTAAATTAGTCTGTCATTATTGTGAAAAAATATTCGATCGTAATCAGGTGCAAGTCAAAATATGATTATCATTCAAGGTGCCAAAACTATTCAAGGGGATGTCATTGATTTAACTATTCCAAGCGAGGAAGAAAAAACAATTAATGCTGCTGGTTTAATGATATTGCCTGCGGTGATTGATCCGCATGTTCATTTTCGTACACCAGGAATGGAATATAAAGAAGATTGGCGCACGGGTGCAAAAGCGGCTATACGCGGTGGCTGCACGACGGTATTTGATATGCCTAATACTAAACCACCCACGATTACGACGACGTTGTTAAAAGAAAAAAAAATGATGATTGATCAGCAATTAAAAGAAGCTGATATTCCACTGCGCTATCAGTTATTTTTTGGGGCAGACAAACAACATCTTACTGAAATCGCGCCCTCTAAATCATCAGCTATTGGTATCAAAGTATTTATGGGGTGCAGTACAGGCAATTTGGTAATTGATGATGATGAAAGTTTGCATGCGGTTTTTTCTATTGCTGCTAAAGAAGATATGATGGTGGCAGTGCATGCAGAGGATGAACATTTAATTCGTGAGCGCAAAGCGAATTATAGTGGTGAAATGCATTATCCAGCACATTCGCAAATTCGGAATGTTGAAGTGGCGACCCGGGCAGTGGAAAAGGCGATTGGGTTAACGCGCCAATATGGTACGCGGCTTTATATTTTGCACGTAAGTAGTGCGGAAGAAACAGCATTAATTAAAGCAGCAAAGCAAGAAAAATTACCTGTATTTGCAGAAACGACACCTCATCATTTATTTTTTGATACCGATGCTTATGATAGCTTGGGTGGAAAAGCGGTGGTGAATCCACCTTTGCGTGATAAAAAGCATCGTGATGTGTTGTTCGATGCGATACATGAAAAAATTATTGATACGATTGGTTCAGATCATGCACCGCACACCATAGAGGAAAAAAATAAACCCTATGGCGAATGCCCTTCTGGTATGCCAGGCATTGAATTTATGCTGCCCTTGCTACTGAATGCCCATCAGCAAGGACGACTGAGTTTAAGTGAAATTATTTCGCTTACCTCTGAACGAGCACGGGAGATTTTTCGTCTTCCTGCTAGTGAAGATTGGGTATTAGTGGATATGGAAAAAACAGTGCGCATTGCTACAACAGAGAGTAAGTGTGGGTGGACGCCTTACCAGGGATTAACTTTGAAAGGATGGCCGGTTTATACAGTGTTAAAAGGGCGATGCTATCATATCCAATGAAAAGCATGGGCAAGAATCCCAAGCATACTGGCAAATCCGCCGATCATCCAAAAGAAAAGTGTCCAGATACGATTATTTAATTGATCAAAACGGGTATCCATTTTATTGCTTAATAATTTAAATTCTTCATCTACTTTATCAAATTTTCGGTCAATTTTATCGAATTTTCTATCAATAGAATCAAAACGCTTATCAATACGCTCCAGTGCCTCATGAATATGGCTAATAGTCGTTTCCAATACCGCTATTTTTGCATCATTGCTCATGGAGCCCTCATGTTTTCTCAGTTTCATTCTAATTATCGTCCTTAGTATATCATCCAATAAACCGAGGGAATATAAAGCAAATTGTTTTGATAAAGTAGGATATAATAAAAATAAAGCCAATGAGGTGATAGCAATGGAGCGCGGCGGAAGAAAGTTAAAAAATTTCGCTTCTAAATTTCCCGCATGGTTACGGCAAGTATTGATATTATTCATTATTTTTACCCTCATTCAGCTATGCTACGCTGTTCCTTCTACTCCCGCCTCCCAACCTCCTGCTGAACCACAACCGGCGGGACGAGTGGTTTGGGTGCAGGGGAGTTTTATGGCAGTTAAGCCTAATCATCAAGAACGAACGTTAAGTCGTGCCTCCATTCTCTATGTTACCGATACATTAGTCACGGGCACGAATAGTCAGGCACAAATTGTTTTTACTGATAATACTTTAATGACATTTCGACCTGAGACTAAATTTTATATTGCCGATTATCAATATCATCCTACCTCTCAAGGATCAGTGGGTAAGTACGTAATGCGATTAATTGAAGGTGGATTTCGTACGATTACAGGATTGATTGCAAAACGCAATCCCAGTGATTATCAAGTTAATACGCCTGTTGCTACTATCGGTGTGCGTGGAACAGATTATACGGTTTATCTTAATAAATCGAATCAGCTCTATGTGGGCTATTATAGTGGTACACCTTGTGTTACTTCAGTTGGCGGTGGTTTATGTTTAGGTTCCAAAACGCCTTATGCCATGGTTCCTAAAGCGCAAGCAATACCCGTACCATTAGCACAGCCACCGGAGGTATTTAAAGAGAAATTACAAATTACACCTGCTAGGATCGCACCTTCGCCTACCCCGACTACTAATAGGAATATAGGGCAAACAACAGGCGGTAATATGCCGGGCAATGGTAATATGAATATAGGACAAACAACAGGTGGTAATACGACGAACACGGGTAACACCGTTATAAATACAGGTAGTTCTGGGGGAAATAAAGCTGGAACGGTTTCTAATTTTTGTATCAGTAATTAGAAATAAGCACACATTATTTCACTGTATGAGCATATGTTCCATCCCAGTTAGGAGGTAAAGGATTTTGCTTAAATTCGGCAATACGATTGAGATAAACAGAATAAATTTTTTTATCAGGATGAGCCTTATGCAATTCATGCATTAATTTTTCTGCGTATTCCCATTGTTGCGAAAAATAGTAATTAAGTGCATGGTAATATAAATCTAATTCTTGTTTTAATTCACGTGTCATTTCTGATTGGAAACAAATGACTTCATAAATCACAATAATTTTTTTCTTACCTTTTACCGTGACACGATCGAGTTGACGAAAAACAAATTGAGAAGGATATTGAATCGTGTTCTCAGTCACAATAATATTAACGCCATAAAATTTAGTAAGGCTCTCAATACGCGATGCTAAATTAACCGCATCGCCCAATACGGTATAATTACGACGAAACCGTGAGCCCATATCACCCACACTCATGATGCCACTATGAATGCCAATACCTATTTTAATTTCTGGCCAATTATGCGCTTTTAAAAAAGGTTGCATTTTTGTAACAGCCAATTGCATTTCTAAGGCTGCCTGAATAGCGTGTTCTGAATGATGTTTATCTCTAAGCGGTGCACCCCAAAAAGCCATGAGAAGATCACCCACATATTTATCAACCGTACCTTGATATTTAAAAATAATTTCTGTCATTGGCGTAAAGAATGTATTGAGCATTTCAACCAATTCAGCAGCAGATAAATTTTCTGAAACAAAAGTGAAATTACGAATATCAGCAAATAATACGGTCATTTCTCTATCTTCACCGCGTAAACCATAATCGCTAGTCGTTTGTAACATTTCCTCGATGTGTTCTTTAGGAACGTATTGGCCAAACATTTCTTTGAGATGTTCACGGCGTCGTGTTTCAAATAAATAGCCATAAATAATATTTAAAATACCAATGACGAGGATGAGTAAAACCGGAAAAAGGATCGATAAAATTAAACCTGTTTGTTCCCATACCCAGCCCTCTATCAATATTAATGCGGTGGGTAATAAAATAAGCAAGGCACCGAGTGTTTTAGGGCCTAGAGGAGGAAATATAAAGGTGATGAGTAAACCCAAGAAAAGTGTGATGACAACATTGGCGCCTAATGTCCAAGCAGGTTGGTAAAAGAAATGGTTTTGCAAAATACCATTCGCTAGGGTTGCTTGAATTTCTACGCCAGGAAATGGTGTATCGATAGCAGTGGCTACTAGATCGCCTGCACCCGTAGCAGAGGTTCCAACAAAAACGATTTTTCCTGTTAAAGCATTATCTGGTAAATGATTCTGTAAGACGTCGATAGCGGAGTAATAGGGGAAGGTATAACTTTTACCAATAAAAGGTATTAAGACTTGTCCTTTAGCATCAGTAGGAATAATAATATTGCCGATTTGTACGCCTTCTAATTTTTTTACTTCATCATAAACGGGTGCAACTAATTTAATATTTTCACCTAAATAAATTAAGACAGCTTGCAATGCTAAAGAAGCATAAACATTACCGTTGTATTGCATGATTAAAGGTGTACGACGAATAATGCCGTCGCTATCGGCAAATACATTAATGAATCCCCCACCTTTAGCAGCTTGCTGGAGTACTGGAATGTTGCTGATATAGCCTTCAGCATTAATAATTTCTAGCTGAGATTTTTCCTGGGGTGTTAACGTTAATAAAGGAGGGGGTAAGAAATTTTGAGTTTCTGGTCGTGGTAAAAATCCAATTGCCAAGATATTTTGATTAGCAGCAAGGCTTTTAGCAAAGACGGTATCTTCATCAAAAAGAAACTCATTCTTCTTTAATAAAGTGACAAGTGATGAGGTGAGTAATTTTTTTTGATTGAGGGTCGTTAAAACCGTTTCCCCTATATTCGTTTCTTTCTCCGGGAAGAAAGCATCAAAGGCAATAACAGCGGCGCCATCTTTTTTTAGTTTATCAGTTAATACAGCTAATTTATCGCGAGGCCATGGCCAGCGACCTGCCGCTTTTAAACTTTTGTCATCAATGTCAATAATAACGACAGGAGCGAGAGAGGTAGCCTGGCGGGTGAGAACATGGGTGCGTAATTGAAAGTCATAACCAAAATCGTTAAGGCGATCGATGAATAAGCGGATCATCCGGTTAGGGGTGATTAAGAGCCAAACCGCCGCGATAACGAAAAAGAGCCCTAGAATATAAGGAATATACTTACGCATGATTCCATCCCTTGAAACGAGCAAGTTACCATTCATGGTATCATTTTGAAAGTCTTCAGATTAATTTTTATAGTGGTTTTGAAGCAGCCATTGTATATTACTAATAACCTGCGATGTTCTTTTTAGATAGTTCATACTTAAGTTTTTGATTTTTTGTAATTTTACATGGAAGAAAGGAATCAGGATGAAACGAAATGCATTGAGGATAACCGCGATCACGGGGCTTATGTTGTTGGCGGAGAATGCATGGCCGGTAGGAGGGGATGCGCTGCCAAGTTCAACCTTACCAGAACAAGTAGGTGGCTCTCTCACCAAACAAAGTACTCCGCAGCAACAGCAAGTGTTACCACCTATTCTTTCTACGCCAGAAAAAACTGCCTCACCCTTGGGCCCGCAAGCCAACCAAATCAAATTCCAATTAAATGGCATTATCTTAGAAGGTAATACTGTTTATACGACGAAGCAATTACAGCCTCTTTATCAAAATAAATTGCATACGACGATTTCGGTTGCGCAGCTTTTAGATATCGTCCAAAGCATTACGAATTATTATCGAAATAATGGTTATATCATTACCCGTGCTATTTTACCGCCTCAACATGTGAAAAATGGTGTGGTGCGAATTCAAATTATCGAAGGATTTATTGATAAAGTGGATGTTAGCGGTAATCCGCATGGTGCAAAATGTATTGTGCAGGCGTATGGAAATCAAATTAAAAAATCTCCGCCGCTGCAAATCAGCCGAATGGAAAAATATTTAATTTTAGCGAATGAAATTCCGGCGACAAGCGTTAAAGCAGTATTATCACCATCAAAAGCCACACCGGGTGCAGCGGATATCACCTTAGTTACTGATAATAAACCTATTAGCGGTTATGCTTCTTACGATGATTATGGAACCCGTTATATCGGTCCGCAGCAAATGACGGGAAATATAGCATTTAATTCGATGGCAGCTTCTGGCGATTCAACGCAATTAACATTTACTAAAACACCGAAAGGTGGTGAGTTAACTTATTATGATCTTAATTATAGTTTGCCAGTAGAAGATAATGGCGTTCATTGGACTTTTGGTGATACGCGTACCCAAACCCATCCCTTATTTGTATTACAGCCATCCCAGATTGATGGTTTAACCAGTAATTACTACACGATGGGATATTTCCCTGTTATTCGGACGCGTACAGAAAGTTTAACATTGCGAACAGGATTTAACTATTTAGACAGCTATGTCACGACGTTTAGTGAAAAGCTTTATACTGATCATTTGCGCAGTTTAGATTTTGGCGGCACGTATAATTTTTCTGATCGATTTTACGGTGCTAATTTAATTAGCCCTGATCTAAGACAGGGCTTGCCGCTTTTCGGTGCGACTCACCAAGATAACCCAGAGACAGCACAAACTTCGCATCCTGGTGGCCGTGGAAATTATACGAAGATCACATTGCAATTAAGTCGTTTGCAGATCATCAAAGGTCCCTTCTCATTGTATGGCCTTTTCAGCGGCCAATGGGCTTTTAATCCTTTATTAGCTTCTGAGCAATTTGCCTTCGGTGGTCCGCAATTAGGTCGCGGTTACGACGTCGCGGAAATCATTGGTGACCGTGGTGCAGCAGGCAGTTTAGAACTTCGCTACGACTGGGACGTAGAAAAATTCCAAATGCAAATGATGCAGTTTTATGTATTTTATGATGCAGGTGAAGTGTGGAATATCCAGTTTGTAGCAGGCACACCGCAAAAAGTGAGTGGTACGTCGACAGGCATTGGTACGCGCTTCTTTTTTAATAAATATGTTAGCGGTAATGTCATGTGGACACAAACCTTGACGAAACAAGTCGCAGCAGAAGAACTGATTGGTGAAGGACGACGGCCGCGAATGTTTTTTAGTTTAGTGGCATCTTGGTCGTAGGCTGACGACGATAGCTAGCAATTAAAATTCAACCATCTTATAATGGCATTGCCTAAAATTATAAACTTCAATGAGGGTGGCATGAAAGAAACTCAGCTCCAGCAATATCGTCGCAACATTGGTAAACATCATGCTCAATCTTATAAAGAATTTCTGCGTGCTTTAACAGTAAAAAAAAGAGTCGATACAGTAGAACATTCTTATGATGGGAATAAAGTATTACAAGAATCACCCGTCATTTATTCTAACGAAGTTGGCATTGCGCTAGTTCACCTATTACAACAGCTGGGTCATCGCCAGAATATACCTCGCAATATGATGATGCTTCTTTGCGTCTCGCTCGTGGTATTGGATTTGCCTAATAAAGTAGATGCACAAAAGGTAGGCAAACAAAATAATGAAGGAAGAATTTCTAATCAAGATTTGTTTGTTAATTCGCCAACTAATACATTGGAAAATATAGGCATCCTGAGTAGTAAAACAAAAGCAAGGCATCCCATCAACACTTTTATTATGAATGAATATAAAAGTGAATTGGCGAATGTTCCTGAGAAAATTTATCTAAAACAAGCTCAATCAATCATTAAGGATATTGAGAGCTTGTTACCTAAAGTTTGCTCTAAAGAAGCGTTAAATGCTTTTCAAAGTAAATATCTCCTGAAGGTTAAATTAGTTCACAGCGCAGAACTAAGAAATTCTCATGGCGATATCTATCCTGATTTGGAGAAACGCACCTTTTTTATACGTATTTCAATTGATCGTGCTGCTCTTCCAAAACATTATATTATTAATCTTCTCCGTAATGAATGTTATTCACTTGAAATAGCTATTCAAAATCTGGAAAAATTTGGACCGCCGCCCCTCAATCGACTGGAGAGGATTTCTTATCCTTTTGTGGCTAATGGACAATATGAGTTGGATGAGGAAAAATTAGAGCAATTTGAGCAAGCAATAGCAAACGGAATAGAAAAAGTTAACCGGGTAATGATGAACTATTATCTTTATCCCAAACTTTCTCCGGAAGCTAAAGATGAGATTGAAAAATTCAAAGAAATCATCCTGAAGTATAGCCCTGAAGCTTTTCATGAGAAGGTGTCTTTAGAAGAATTTAATAAAATAACAAGAATGGAGAATGGAAAACAGTTAATAACGATTCCGCATTTCCCAAATCCCTGGGGGGAAGGTTTAGTTTCAGCACGTGTCATCTCAAGTGTGCCTCATAAGAAGCATGTAACATATACCTATACCTTTGGCTATGATGAAACTGAGAAGGTAAAAGCAGAAGCTTTTTTCCTGGATTTTCTCATATGGCATTCTTCTTTGACAATGCTTCCTTATCCTAGTGCCAAAGAGCCGGCTAAGATAGCGGAGGAATACGCGAGTACCATTCATGCCATGTCAAAATCAGTTCGCGAATTCTTTTTTAAAGAGGTGATTGATTATATGAAAGAATTTTATGCGCAGCCTACTGTTGAGGCTAGGAATAACATGCAAAGATGATTCTACTCAGCGGGTAAATAAAAAACTACTTGCTACTCTTCTGAAGCTTATACAATAATAAACTCCAGTCAAAATTTTGTTGGACTCAGATGCTAAAGGAATAGCAATGAAATATATACGTTCATTTTTTAATCTCCTGATTTTCTTCCTCGCCTTATTCTTTACTGAATTTGCTTATGCAGCTGCCTTTCAGTTGTATGAATTAGGTACCCCTATCGTGGGGACGGCTGGTGTCGGGCAAGCGGTTGTTGCGCAGGATGCGTCTATTGCTTATTTCAATCCTGCTGCCATGACGTTATTGCCAAGTTCACAGGCCATGATAGGCTCACAAGTCGTGTTGCCTTATACAAATTTTTCGCCCGATAGCGCTAATACTATTCATGGTAATAATGGTGGTAATGCAGGGGATGTGACGCCGGGTGCCGCTTTCTATTATGTTTATAGCTTTTCGCCAAAATTAAAATTTGGTATCAGTTTAACGTCGCCGTATTATGGTGCGCTTAATTATAATGATGGATGGGTGGGTCGTTATGAGGTGCAGCAGATTACGTTTTATACGTTAAATTTAAATCCTGCTGTTGCTTATCAACTCACTGATTGGGTATCAATTGGCGGTGGTGTTTCAATTGAGTATGCCAATTTGAATGAAACACTGGCTATTCCTATTGTGAAAGGGATTGATGGTCAAGCAGATCTTAAATTAGATAATACATCGCCTGGTTTTAATCTGGGTGTGCTATTAATGCCGACTAAGACGACAAAAGTCGGCGTCGCTTACCGTTCACAGATTGTGCATCATCTGGGTGGTGATGTTTCCTTATTTGATGTTAGTGCGACGCCTAATGCGTCTACTAAAATGACGATGCCAGCCAATGTGATTGCGAGTATTGCACAGCAAGTTACTGATAAATTGACATTGTTAGGGGAGTTAGGTTGGGCAGATTGGTCCTCGATGCGGGATTCAGTGGTGTTTGTCGATAATTATTCTGCGACGATTCCTCAGAATTGGAATAACACGTATCGTGTTGGTTTAGCAGGACAGTATCAATTTACGCCGGATTTTCAATTTGAGCTTGGCGGTTCCTACGATTCTTCGCCGACTACTAGCGATAAACGTACGCCAGAATTACCGATGGATAGACAGTTGCGCTTGGGTACAGGTATTACGTATGCCATTATTAAACCGGTGAAATTGGGTGCGTCTTACGAGTATATTAATTTTGGCAAAGCATCGATTTCGAATACCTCTTCTAATGGAACATTGTCGGGTGATTATTCACGAAATTTTGCGAATGTGTTTCAGTTGAGTTTGAATGTGGCTTGTTGATTGTGTTATTTTCATTTTATTTGAAAATTACTTTGAAATTGTTGCATTCGAAAAACCAGATGAAATGTTTTGTATGTTATTAGAAAAATATGTTGAAGCTGGTCATCCATTATCTGGTCTTACGATCAAGGAAAGAGGCCAGATAAATATTGTACAAAAAGTAAGTTTCACAATAATAAACTTTTCATTTATTATCTTGCTCAAACTGACTGTAATCAGCAAATTCAACGCCAGCCAGAGCAACCTTGCGAATTTGATTAATACCTATTTTTTAAGCGCGGTGATTGGATAAGATCTTAAATAGTCAGCTAAGCCTGAACGTTCTCTTGATTTCGATCAATGGAAAAAATGTGATATCCTAATGGATTGAAAGCATATCTTATTCAAATCCGAGCCTTTTTTAAACCGCTTGATTGCACGTTATTTGTCTCTTCCAAAACAGGTGCAGCGAAGTTTTCTCTATCACGATTTAGTAACGAACTAACTGTGATACGCGAGATATCCGTCATTGAGCCACTTCGGTTTATTTTTGTTGGCGGAGAAGATGGCGGTTCAGTTTGCGCTTGTTCGCTGTTAGAAATAAGTGAGGTAGTATGAACGCCATCTACAGGTCGGGTTTCTTCTTCAACGGGTGAAGCGGTCTCCGCTTGACTTTCTTCATTCCCTTTCACATTTAAGAAAGCTGTAATAACTGGATCCTCAGGTATTCCCTTAATGCAGAAATGATTTGACATGGTTAAAGGATAAATAACGACTTTTTCTTTTTTCAATTTAAAAGCATTAATATCAGAAAGCTGATAGTCTTTATTAATTCTCGTTAATCGATCACGTATTCTCTCATTTTTCACTGAAGGAAAAGGTAATATTGAATCTTCAGTCGGTACATAGACCTCTTGCTTATTAGGGCCCGGCACGGTATAGCCGATTAACTTTAAATAAGGCTCTTTAGGGTCTTCCACTGCTTCCCAATACATCTTAATCACTTGAGCTTTCGGATGTTTCTGACGAAGATTAAAATCTTCTATCGTATAAGACATATTTGTTTTCCAAGCGACCTCATTTATATTTTCATTACCTTGATTGTTATTCATTATTTGTTCTTCCATGATGTTGTTATCTGGATTAGCGTGCGCTATAGATGGATGAATTAGATTATTTTGCGCAACGCATTCTTCCAAATTAAGATGTGAGCTATTTATTACGGTTAAGGGATAAATAATGACTTTTTCTCTTTCCAATTTAAATGCACTTGTAGCAGGAAGCTGACGATTAATCTCTCTTAATCGTGCTTTTATTTTCTTCCTTACCCAACGAAAAGGCAATATCGAATCGTTCGTCTGTATGTATTCATCTTGCTCGTTAGCACCTGGCACGCTATAACCGACTAGCTTTAAATATCGACAGTTCGAGCTATCATCTTCTGCTACTTCCCAATACAAATTATGCACCTTATTTGTCTTATAATGTCTATTAAAAATTTTTGTCGTATAAATTGTATTTGTTTTCAGTTCAACGAAGTTTTCTTGTTGTATCGTTTGGTTGTTATTAATCGTTACTTCAGGTTGGATAGTCTGTGATGACGATAGGCTCGCCTCTTTAAATTTAATCTCCATTGGTGGATAAGCATGTTGAATGAGTGGATTTTTTGCATCATTTTCCTCGCTCGCTTGAAGGAGCGATTTATTTATTGCGGTTAAGGGATGAATAATAACCGCTGTTTTTTTTAATTCAAAAGCATCTTCTTTAGAAAGATGATATATATCATTAATATACATTAATCGTGCTTTTATTCTCTCACTTTTTACCGAACGAACATGAGAAGGTAGCTTAGCCTCTTTTGTCTTTACGTATTCATCTTGTCCATCAGCGCCTGGTTTGCTATAACCGATCAGTTTTAAATACGGCCCGTCAGAATCATCGACTGCTTCCCAATACAAATTATTCACTTGAATTTTCGGATGTTTCTGACGAAGATTAAAATTTTCTATCGTATAAGTCGTATTTGTTTTCCAAATGACTTCATTGGCTCTCTTATTCATTGAATTCTCAAACGATATATTTTGATTCTTTGATGGCATGTGAATAGAACACCTAATTAAATAATTTTTATAATATTAAAAAGGCCTTAAATCAATCTTTATTTTTAAGAAAATCTTAAAAAAGGCTGCTTAAAACAGCCAAATTTCCCAGCAGTAAGGATGAATTTTATATTGGCGCATGGGAAATGGTTGCTTACAAACTGGCATAAAGAAGCTAATTATTTAGGTATTTCTGCAAGAGAGCCAGAGCGGATGGCGCGCGCGTTTAGAGTAGTATAGCACCAAAATTTTATTTAATCGCCCGCCTAATATGAACGGGCGACCCATTTCAACATGCCGCTCTTTTCTAATTACGATGCCATCGCAATAAATCCGGATAAATCAAATCTCTAATATCAATCACCCGCTGCTGCAATAAATAATTTTCCGGCAATTGATTCAAATAAGCCATTTGAAAGTATTTCTTATCCGCCAATGACACCAGACTCGTATCTTCCGGATACTGCAATAACATTGGAAATAACACCGATTGTCCAATCACCGCCCGTCTATTAGGTGGATTGGGACTTAATCCCCAGATATCTTGATAAGTCATTGCCATTGATGAATTATCTTTCGGATTAGGATAATTCCCAATATACATCACGACATGCCCACCAATATAAACAATGGTTAAAAACCGTTGACCATTCTCCATTAAATACGACAATCTTTTCTCTTTCGGCTCTCCAGACATATCCACCATTTTCCCAACTGTTACTTGGTCAGAAGAATGACGTGGTAACCAAATTCCAAAAGGTGTGAATAAACTTTTTAATTCTGCTGAGCAGTCATTATAAAAATACAGGCTACCCCAACCATACGGCCGTCCAATGAGCGTACTCATCATAGTGGCGAAATTGTGGGGTGTCGCTGTGAGGGGTATTATTACCGCTTCATTATGAGAAACAGTTGCATGTTTTAGAACGGCATTATGATTAGAATCAGCTGCAGCGACCAGAAGGTGAATATGATTTCCAACCGACATCACAGGAAACACAGAGCCTACATACGCTTGCAATAAAAAAGCGCCTTGTTCATCTACTAAACTCGTTTGAGTCTTCGTAATAGCAGCCAGTTTTGTTTTAGCAGTGGTCGTCCACGTATTAATAAATGCAGAATTAGCGCGCGCAATACCATTGCTTTTTACCCAAGCAATATAATCAGGCGTAATGACCAGCATCCAATTCCGATCTCGTGTTTCACCAACAATATAAACCGGCGTACCTGCCCAGAGTGCCGACATCTGCAAATTGTCAAAAGGATAACCTTGGCCAGCAAGTTTATAACTATAAAGATGAACATCGTCGGTAGGTAACGCTCTTGCATTTAAATTATCAATAGCGATACCGCGATTGGCAGCATTATAAGATAAACTATTAAATTGAGATAAATTAGTATTATTTTCAATATTGTCTATCCAAACTTTTGAATAAGGTCGAAAATTTTCACCATAACCAATTTGATCATCAGGTTTATTTTCATTACTGAAATTATTAATTACTTCTTGCTCGATACTTTTAATATCATTAGGAGGTGATTGTTTAAGGATTTGATTGATATAGTCTGCATTCCAGGGGGAAAGAGAGCCAAAATAATGATCTTGAAATATCTCAAATCGTTTCTGCTGCATATCTTGACTTAATAATGCTTTGTCATAATCAGGATCATTGGAATTGATCCAGGCTGAGATGCTTTGATTATAATTCTCTATAGGAAATAAGCTGATAAGGTCTTGATCAGCATAACTCAATGAATTTGATAACACGATACGGGTAAAAAACAAACTCAAAATGAGGTACTTAATTAATTTGCTCATGGTTTGAACCCTAAGTAGATTATTTTTTGTGTAGGTAAGAACAGGAGCTTAATTATACTAGCATAGGGCTTTTGAAAATTACAATGAGGTCTGGGGGATCGATTTCGTCGTATTTGCTTTAATCAAATCGAGGAAAATCATAATCGCTAATTGTTCTCGCTCACGTAATTTCTCAAAATAGTCATCTTCAAATAATAATTTCGCATGCGCTTCAATCGACAGTAGAGGAATAAAAGCTTCGATATTTTTAAGACAATCTTCCCACATGGGATTTTTTTCATACTGTGACATCGTTTGTGTAATGGCTTTATCTAATGTCGCCATTAAAAAGGCAACTAAACCTTTATCTGTTTTCGTCATCTGTTCAACAAATTGGGTACAATCTTCTGGATTTCCCCAATTCTTCCACGCAAAGAGTATCGGCAATAAGCGAGGATGTTCTGCTAATCGACCACTTTCGGCCCAACCTTTGATGCGGCTAACAGCTAATTTACGTAATAATTCTAATTGTTCAGGCGTTAAATCACGGAATTCAATAGGTAAAAAAGTATCTTCTTCCTCAATATGTTCCCGCGATTGTTCGATGAGTTCATGCACAATGATATAGAGACTTTTGGTTGATTTAGCGATTGCTTCTTGTAACAGCACAAATCGATCTTCTGTATTAGGTACACGTTGTAATAAAACATGAATGATACGATGAATACGCATAGGCGTGTCTAGGCTAAGCAGGTCGCCGATACCCGTTGGAAATAAATCACCATTATCTAATAGTGCATCAATGATCGCAGAAAAATAATTGCGTGGAAGCTGTTGCAGCGTATGTGTGCTATCTAATTGATCTAAAAATTGTGTGATGCGGTCATCTTGATTAAGGCGAGTAAGCGCGTGATCAAATGTTTCTTTATCTGCCGCGAGTGACAATATGGTTTTGAATTCTGAATCTGGGATATGGGCTGCTTGTAACGATAAGCGGAAATAAGCATCGAATAAATCGGGATTGCAAATGCGTTTTAATTTTCTTGCAATGATAGTGGAATGATAAAAGGGTAAATTAGGTTGATACAGACGGCGTATCCGCGGGAATAAGTGAAATAATAATTCCAGTAATGCATCACGCGATAGGCGCTGATTACGAGCAAGAATTTCATCGCAGCGGGCTTTATCTTTTTTAGTGCGTTCTTCATCTAATGGATAAACGTTATCTAATAAATCAGTAAATAAATCTTTGTTATCGCGAATGCCAAAATAAATTTGCGGAAGAAATACTTCAATCGCCGTGAGTGCAAAAAAATCAACAGGATTAACAATGTCACGTAAACGAGAGTAACTGAATTTTAAAATATTAACGTACCGGGTAATATCGCGACAATTTTCAAAGAGAAATTTCAACGAGCTATAATAGATATCAGCCCAATATTCTGTATTCCATGTTCCTTCTGGAACAGTAGTGAGAATATCACTTAAACGATCGGCCAAAATATTTTCTAAATCTTGCTGCAAAATAGGCGGTACTTCGAAAGGCAATTGCACAATTTTTTCAATTAAGGCTTTATTGTTGCTGCCGTCTATTTCATCGAGCGCGTATTCCACTTGATGTTTATCAAATGCGAGAAGATAAACTGTATTGGCATAATCAGCCATGGATTTTACAATCTGAAACATTTGTTTAATTTCTTCGGGATATAAGCGCGAGATATTATCAACCATGATAATAATTTTATGTTTTTGGTTGCGCAGCAATTCATTTAATTCTGCTTTGACGAGTGTAAGATCACGGCCTGATTCCCAGCCATAAGCATCTTTACTAAACCAACTATGCTTCTTTTGACGCAATGCTCTCGGGACAGGCTGATGGGTGAAGAAAGAGGCGTAGAGTTCTAATAAATAGATAATGCGGGCGCTATTTTCCAAATAAGCAACACTGCGTAAGGCAGAGGAGAGTCGGCGAAAAAAGCTATAAATCAATTGATTTTGGCCAGAATAGCTCCAGGCACTGAAGTTTAAAATAATGGGTTTATCTTTATCTTCCAAGTTGCTGGCAGCAAAATTGAGTTCTTCTAAAACCAAGTTAATCACTGATGTTTTGCCCACGCCGAAACCACCGTATAAGCCGATGACCAAACTGTCGGGGTCTTTATGATCTAGCATGCAGCGGGCCAAATATTTGGCAAATATAGTACGGTTTAGACGATCTTGCTCACTTTTTGTGATGGGGCGGTCGGCATCGAACACAGAGAATACTCCCTTATTTGCTTTTTCATTATAACAATTTTTTACAGATTATATTTCCCCACTTGCCGGACAGTAGTGCCACTTTTCGGGAGTTATTCAGAGAATTAGAGGAAGAATTTTTATTTTTGACTTTTCCCCTCCAATATAGACTAAACTTAGCTAGTCTATTTGAAGTACTTTATGACTATTATCAATATCCATCAAGCTAAAACCCATTTCTCCAAGCTGATCGAGGCTGCTCTGCAGAGGGAGGAAATCATTATTGCGAAAGCTGGAAAACCTGCTGTGAAATTAGTTCCTCTTACATCTGCCAAACCAAAACGAAAACCAGGGGCGCTCAAGGGTCAAATTCAAATTGCTGCAGATTTTGATGCGCCACTGTCGGCTGACCTTCTTGATCAATTCGAAGGAAAATAAAATGCATCTTCTAATAGATACTCCTATTTAAGGTTTTTAACGGCAGATAAAACATTAAAAGTTTATTCGGAGTTAGTGTGATTAAGCCGTCATAAAATAATCTTTTTAGGAATGATAAATAACCGGATGATCCAATAGCCGAAAATCTTTATCCAGCGTTAGAATAGGACAGTCTTCTTGGACGGCCAATGCATAAGCAAAACAGTGTCCTAAATTTAAGGGAAATTTTATTCGAGCTTGAGCTGCAATTTGCGCTTGTTTAATATCTGGAGCAACAAAGCGGATACTATTACATAGCAGCTCATCTTCCAATGTATGAAATAATTGTGGTTGACGATCTTGTATATGAATAAGTGCTTCCGTTAAATTAACTGTACTCATTCTAAGTTGGCGAGCATGGGTATTCATTTGCTCAACAGCCCATTCGTAATGTTTTTCCTTGAAGAAAATAGCTAAAATTACCGAGGTATCGAGAACCATATTATTTATTTCCAAAGATCATCGTCAGAGCGAAAGTGACGTTTTTTATTAACAGGAACCTGCTTACCAAGGCCAACCCATTTAGAAAAATCAGTAGGTTTTATATGCTGAAGAGAATGCTCTAATCCTTCTTTTACGGCAATTCTCAATGCCTCCGCTTTGGTTTTTATGTGGCGTATTTTCATAAACTGTTGTAAGTCACGTTCAAAGATAGGGGTCATATGGATATTCAATTGAGTCATGGTCATCTTCTCCATTTATGTACATGATATATACATATAGAGAAAAAGTCAATACGGCGCTAATACTCACTAAGCTTTTGATATTAAAGAAAAAATGCTGCCAATAAGGAATTTTACTGGCTATATCTACCGTATGAGAGGATAGATTCAAAAAATACAGAATATCAGATTCTAATCCAAAGTAGATTTAACCGAAATGCTACATGGCCTATGGAATTCCTTTAATAAACGACCAGTTTAATCAGATGTAAAAAAAACAGATCTAATTAAGTGTCAGATTTAGTATATTATTGAACGTTAACAATTAAAGCAGGAGAGGTCGATGATTAATCACCACACATTAACCCCTAAAGAAGCGATGGCGCTTCTTGCTTATAAATTAGAAGAAGGAGGTCAGTATAATACATACAATGTAGACGCTTCTATATCTGCAATAGAAGCTTGTGCCGTTTTTCGAGAATATCTCGATATGTTACCTATTGAAATAAGTAAATTATTATTGGAGCTAACGACTGCTTCACGTCATGGGAGTATCTCTTTAAATAAGATTTTAATACAACTATCGATTGGAAATTGTGTAGAAACAGCTGCACATCAAATAAATAGCATTCTTAATCATAATGTTTCTAATAAAATTCTAGACTATAAGCCTTTAAATGAAGTACAAGAACTTAGTAAAATTGATAAGATAAATTTATGCTTAGCACTGTTCACAACGATTCATGATGTCAACGATGGTTTACAAAATATTAATAAATATTTAGGATCTCTATCTGAAGAAGATTTTATTAATGCAGCAAAAACTAAAAATTTCAATGGCGACTCAATCCTGCATATCGCTGCATCTGACAGTGATCATAGACGTATAACAAGCATTTTAACACCAATAGATCCGAAAAAGCGATTATCTACTATAATACAAAAAAATAATTCTGGTAATAATGTCATGCATATCGCTGCGATGACCGATAATCTTGAATCGTTTAAAGCTATTTTATTTCTCATCCCTGAAAATGAACGACTAAAAGCTATCAAAGAGGTAACTAATAATTTAAGTTCCGTATTATATTTGATCCCAAAAGAAAGGAGATGGGAAATAGTGAATGAAAAAAGAGATAATGAAATATCTTTACTGGATATTGCTTTTAGAAATGCAGATTGTTTGATATTAGAATATATTTCCTATTTTTTACCTAATGAATATCAAGCAGACATATCAAAACTGATAAAACTTAGTGAACCTGCTACATCAAATCATTCTTCGTTATTTAAAAATGATGTTACCCTAAGCGATAAAAACTCACCTAATATGATCTCATCACAATGTAATATATCTGAAATAGGTGATCTGCCTAAAAAACCACAGTGGACTATGCCACGTAAAAAAAAGTGGTAAGAAACTGGAATTCATTAATCAACAAGGCATGAGTCATTGCGATCGATTTGTCACCCTGAATCTGCCATGATTGTGCAATTTTTATAGGCTTAAAACTCCGGGTATCATCTATGATTATTTAAAAAACAGTATGCTAAATAATATTTTTTTATTCATTTAATCAAATAATCAAAAACTAAAACCTTATTCCGGTGCTTCATAACTTCTTTTTCATATTCACGATGCTGAGCACTATTTAAATATCGCGTACGTGCAGAAAAATCTTCAAAAGTTAAAATGAAACAATGTGTAAATCCTAGAGGTGAATCTTCCGCATTGTTTTCAGTGCCCCATTCAAAATCCAGGACTTCCGGTACTTGTTTGAGATTTTGAAATCCCGTAATTAATGAATCAATTATTTGCGAAGAAAGATTGGAGAAATCAAACATAACAATATGACGCACTTTTCCTGGCATTGATATTTCCTCGAATTTAAAGCTTTTAAATATTAATTTTCCCGAAGCTGCAATATCAACCCATTTAACTCCGCCAAACTCCGATAATGAATCACCAACTTCCCTTTTCCTTTCGCATTACACTGAATCGCAACACGCAATTTCAATTGATGAGAAAGTGTCTCTTGCAAATGCTGAATATCCGGATCTAGGACTTTTTCATTCTTAGCCGACGGCGCTTGCAGCCTGCGCACTAGCTGTTCTGTCTCTCGCACCGATAATCCCCGGGCCACAATCAACTGCGCTGTTTCTAACTGAGCAGCTTCTGGCAGGGTAATCAGCGTCCGTGCATGGCCCATTTCCAGTTGACCTTGCTCCAGCATCGTTTTCACTTCTTCGGGCAGGGATAATAAGCGCAATAAATTCGTCACACTCGTCCGTGATTTCCCCACCGCATCGGCCACCTGCTGGTGGGTCATACCAAATTCTTCAATTAATCGTTGTAAAGCAGCGCTTTCTTCAATCGGGTTTAAATTTTCACGCTGAATATTCTCAATCAGCGCAATGGCAACTGCTGCTTCATCCGGAATAGCACGAATAATCACCGGTACTTCCGTCAAGCCTACTCGTTTAGCAGCCTGGAAACGTCTTTCCCCCGCAATGATCTCATACCGGTCACCTACTGGCCGTACAATCAACGGCTGAATAATGCCTTGTGCCCGAATAGAACTCGCCAACTCTTCCAACGCTTCCGGTTTCATTTCTCGTCGTGGCTGATATTTACCGCGCTGAATTTGATCAACTGATAATTTTGTGAACTGTTCTTGTGAGGGGTCTGCCATTTCTTCTACCGGACTGTGGGTTTGCCCAGTCGTATACGCAAGCAAAGCATCTAATGACTTACCAAGACCACGTTTTTTGACCATAATGGAATCCTAATGAGCAATATGTGAGTAGCACCATCATCTTAATAAAACATCAGGAGAAATGGAATGACGTTGCCTCCCGTAATTCGGGTTTTTTTTGCAATAGATTTGCCTGAAGCGACTAAAAAGGAAGTGGGGAAATTCATTAGTCAACTTAAGAAACAGTCTAAATCCCATGCCATCCGCTGGACCAAACCGGAAAATTTGCATATTACCCTTCAATTTTTGGCCGAGGTGAAAACAGAACACCTGCCTATGCTCATCGAGCGGGTACGAGGGAAAATGCACGGCCGGCATCAGCCTGTTCAACTGGCTTTAGGGGCAGTGCACTTATTTCCTAATCCGTATCGACCCCGCGTGATTGTGCTCGATGTCATGCCACAAGATCAGCTGGCTTTATTATCGAGCTTAATAGGACAAGGTATTGTCGATGCGCGTTATGCGATTGAAGAGAGACCTTTTCGGGGCCATTTAACCATAGGCAGAATTAAACAGCCGCAAGGAGTAGATTTGAACTTTTTATCTTCCTCATCCTCCATGCAGGATCTCGAGAAAGTGGAAATTAACGAAGTCGTCTTGTTCCGTAGCGAGCCGCAGCCGGAAGGTTCTAAATATACTGTGCTTGAAAAAATGAGTTTATAAGTTATTTGCGAGAGATTGTTATATTTGTTTGGGTGAGTACCTTATTGTCCTCATCTATTAATTGCTTAATTATCGTATCAATATTTTTTTCAATGGCGTTAGAGGTCGAGAGCCAAGGAGGCAGAAGCACATTCGTAATCATATTGATAGAGGAAGGATTGAAAACAGATTGTTGGATGACAGTAGCTATATTTGTGGTGTTAGAAGCGGGAATAGAAGATAAATTAAAGTTTGAAAAAGTCATTAAGGTTCCATTAATGATGACGCCATTATTACCTGTTCTTGTATAAGGAACTGTAAAAGATAATTGATCATTACCGCTTTGACTTTGAAGATGATTGATGCCGCTGAAATAAACAGGATCATTAATATAACCTTGATTGGTACCTGTGATCACAACAGTATTCGTCTTATTAGGTAAGACAATGCTGTCATTATTGTTACCGACAAGTTTATTGATATTGGTATAACTTAAGTTATTTCCACTCACCGAGCCTGCATAAATATTATGGGATAAGGTCATAGTGACATCTGAATAATTAGCATAGTTTAAAATATTGGTTGCAGAAAGTGAGCCACCATTTAAGCTACCACTTAAACTAGAACCATTTGCAAAGATGAAAGTATTATTCGCATTGCCGCCAACAATATTTTGTATATTGCTAAAAGTGAAGTTACCGCCGATACCAGATAGATTGTTTAATGTGCCTGTGTTCGCTGCGTTGAATGTCCAATTTTGATTATTACTTGTATTTAAGGTGAAGGTATTATTTTCGCTATTACCAGTACCAGCAATCGTTACATTCGCTAATGTTAAAGCGCCAGATAAATTGATTGTATTAGCATTTAAATTTAAATTTTTATTTCCGTTTACACCATTATTAAAAGTGAGAGTTGAACCTGTTAAAGTCGCATTTGTGTTTAACGTAACAGCATCATTATAAGTTTGCGCACCAGAGGTTGTTACACTACTGGTATTGATCATAGTTGATCCTGCATTGGAAGTTAAAGTAAGCGGTGAAGTACTACCACCAACGATACCCTGCAAGGTGATAGTGCCTGAACCGGCTAAGGTTAAATTATCAGCACCATTAATGGTGCCAGTGATGTTCAATGCATCTGAAGAACTATTGGTTGCGATCGTCGTATCAGCACCTAATGAAATGTTGCCTGATACGGTACTAGAACCCACGCCAACTAATGCCCCTGTATTACTGATACCTGTGCCTTTTAATGTCAGTGAATTACCGATACTCGCATTCTTTACTTCCAATTCACCACCCGAATTTACCGTGAGAGCACCGGTACCTAAGCTGTTATTATTGGAAGCAATCGTTGTACCTGAATTAATTGTTGTGCCGCCTGTGTAAGTATTTGCAGCAGAAAGAACCAGTGTACCTGTTGATTGTGAAATAGCACCCGCACTACTTAACACACCGCTTAATGTTGTGGTGCCCGAATTGCTTATGGTTAAGGTATCACCGGAATTTAAAGTGCCAGCACCACCGAGGGTGAAACTATTAGTGCCACCAATGGTAACATTTCCGGCAATCGTAAAGGCGTTGTTGACGGTAACACCACTACTACCTTGTAATGTACCGCCATTTAATGTCAGGGTGCTTGTGCCAACCGGTCCATTGGTGATGTTACCCGCGCTACTCGTTCCTAATACTAACGTCCCTGCTGTTAAGGTCGTTCCACCGGTGTAAGTATTGGCACCGGATAATGTTACCGTTCCGCCACTAGCATTTTCTAGAACAGATCCTCCTCCACCGATGACACCACTTAAGGTGGTCGCGCCGGTATTGGTAAATTCTAATACCCCCGCACTATTATCAAACCTTGCTGTCCCACTCAACGTGATATTGTTTGAACCACCAATAACAGCAGTTTTGCTGTTACCGATTTCTAAAGGATTTGCTAAGGTGGCTGCTACATTTGCTTGCAATATGTCAGTGCCAGTACCAAAGAATGCCAATGTCCCACCTTTACCTAATGCATTTGTCGCTGTTCCAATTTGCAACATGCCTGCAAACAATAACGTGTTTCCTGTTAACGCACTGTTATCAGCACCTGAGATAACGAGTGTGCTACTAGACGATCCGTTTAAATCGAGCCCACCCGCGCCACTCAAATTTCCGCTTAATGTAGTCGTGCCTGTATTGGTAATGATAATGTTATAGCCAGAATTAAGCGTTCCGTTTCCACTCAGCGTTAAACTATTAGAACCCCCAATCGTGGTATCTGATCCTTGCAGGGTATACGCATTGACAACAGGATTGGAGGTTGCAGCGACAGAGGCTGATAAGGTGCCGCCATTAAATATCAAGGTACCTGTGCCTAATGGGTCCGTATTATCATTGGCGATTTGTAATGTTCCTTTGGTAAAGGTAAGAGTGCCAGCGTAACCACTATTGCTACCTGCGATAGAAACGGTACTGCCACTCGCATTTTCAGTGAGTGCACCGCTACCAGATAATCCATTAAAGGTTGTTGTCCCGGTATTTGTAATCGTTAATGTACTACCTGAACCTAAGCTTCCACTATTACTAAACGTAATATTTTCATTTCCACCAATTGTCACCGCATCATTGCTACCGACAGCAAAGCTGCTATTGCCTAAGGTGGTTGCTTGGTTGATAGCAGACAGCGTACCGCCATTTAAATTTAACGTGCCAGTACCAAAAGGATTAGTGGCATTGTTTGCTTCCAACGTCCCAGCGGATAACGTCGTTGAGCCAGTGTAGGTGTTTGATGCAGATAAAATGAGGGTGCCAGCGCCTGAACTGGTTAAGCTATTTAATCCGCTTAATGAACCTGAAATCACACTGTTACTACCAGCAGTACTAAACGTGAGATTATCATTATTGCCTGTTACGGTTCCTGCCACCGTGATATCGCCAGAAGTTGCGGTGGTCAAAGTTGCAGAAGAAGCTAAACTCATCGGCCCATTGAAGGTGAGGTTGGCACTGGTTGCAGTGACATTGCCATCAAGGCTATAAGTGGTACCAGATGTTGCTGTTAAACTATCGCCACTGATTAAAGTAAGATTGCCGCCGGAAACGCTATACAATATCGCACTATCACTCAGAGAACCTTTTGCTGTGCTTAAGGCACTATTGCTAAGCGTACTATTTCCTGAATTTTCGCCGACGGTCACGCTATTAGTGGAGATAGCCAATCCGTTCGTGGTACCTGATAAGCTTCCACCGCTTGATGGGGCAATCGCAACGGCGTTACCTAAAGTAGAACCTGTCAAATAAACTAATACATCGGCGTTATCTGTAATCGTGCCATTTTTTTCAATGAAATAGAAAAATCCATTATTGCCAGTATAAGTGGAATCCACACTGCTGCCATTGGCGGCCAATTTAACGGTATGGTCGCCTGCTGCTGGGGAGGAACCTGATACAACACGAGGCGTACTTGAGAAAACACTCTGCAAGTAAGGATAAGATTGCCCCGCCAGTATGCTCCAGGTACTCGTAAAATCCCACCCACTAAAAGTAGATTGCGTCATCATATTAGTGGTTGTTTCAGCGGTTCCTGCACTGCTTGAGCTTCTGCCTGTTGTTTGAGAATCAAAGTAACTACTGGTGACAGTGCCGCTTGAATTGCTGCCGACAAATCCCCCCGCACCCGAACCTCCAATCACATCCCCTGTCGCATAATCGTGTGTAATGGTTGCTCCCTGGTTAGAGCCGACAAAGGCACCTGGATGTGTGGCGCTATTAGCAGTTACTACCACGGAAGAGAAAGAGTCTTGAATAGTGTTACCAGAAGTGACTCCAATAAATCCCCCAATATTGCCTGTGCCAGTGACTGTTAACGTCCCTGTAACATAGGATTGACTGACACTGCCTACATCATTACCAACAAGCCCACCCACCGAGCCGCCGCCTGCGGTGACAGTAGTATTATTGACATAAATATTAGTAAATGAACCCGTTGCTGCCCCTGCTGCTGTACCGGTGCTTTGCGTATTGCCGGTATAACCAGTGATAGTAGGATTATTGAAAACGGTATTAGAAATACTGCCCGATAAATAACCAAATAATCCTTCGTCTCTTGCTGTACTAGGGAAATTAATCGTCAGTGTGTTAATGGCATAGCCTTGACCATTTAGGCTACCTGAAAACTTCGTGCCAGAATTACCGAGAGGTTCAAATCCACCATTATTGTTCCAAGTGGATGTACCCGACGCATCAATGTTGTTAACTAATTTATAACTATCTGCCACCAAGGTAGAATTTGAACCCATGCCTTGTAACCCATATACATCGGTAATTTGATAGGGGCTACCAGAGGTGCCAGCTCCACCTGTTACACGTAAAAATTGTGTCGTCGCATTTGGAATTGTGCCGGAATTAATTTGGAAATTATTGCTAATAGAAAAAGTCGGCAATGTACTATTGGATTGATACCATTGACCTTGCACTAAGTTAAAATTCTCCACACTAATGTTAGCTGTTACACCTGTTGAGCTGGGTGAAGCTTCAGAACCGGATGTAATACTTTGCGAGGCATTGGTTGCGCTTAAATCCAAGCTGCCATTTGTCGCTGTAATATCAGCATTCAAGTAAATATTATGGCTTGCGGATAAAGTTAGCGAGTTAGAAGAGCTCCAAGTAATAGCATTGGCAACGGTAATATCACCATTACCGCTTCCACCTGATCCACTGACAGGCGTGGTTGTGACAGTGACATTGGTCGTAGCTAAGTCATTTTCTAAATTCGTCACATTAATTGTTGAGCTAGCTAGTGCACCATTGGTAGGTTGGTAATAACCGGTACCACTTGTGTAAGTTGCGTTTGAATCGGTACTTGAGCTAATAGTGACATCAGTTGGGTCAAGTAACCAGGTCCCCATTTGTCCGTTAGTTGCGCGTGTATCGACTAATGCGCCATTGACATCTAAATAGTTATGGCTGGATGTTTCAACAAAACCGCCATTACCGCTGTCAGCCCCCCCGCGTGCACTGATAGTGCCATAATCTTTGGTGACATAATTAGACCACAACACCACATTGCCGCCATTGCCTGACGTAATCGCATCAGCGATCAAGCTAGCATTAGGCAGCATCACCGTGGCATTGGCATTTGGCAGAGGCCCTGCACCATGCGCATTACCGCCTATAAAAATGTTACCACCCCCACTATCACCACTTGCATTAATGGTGGTAGGCGAATCAATCAAAATATCATAACCTGTGATAGCCACTTGACCGCCCATTTGTCCTTTTCCTTGACCTGATACATCGATGTTAGCAGCAACATGAACTAC
>Ga0070738_10002419_pt1 | contig 28834 bp, 30 predicted proteins | sample Coa_R2_2_FD_66446 | JGI IMG/M metagenome (GOLD analysis project Ga0070738, IMG submission 66446) | Surface soil microbial communities from Centralia Pennsylvania, which are recovering from an underground coalmine fire - Coalmine... | ecosystem: Environmental > Terrestrial > Soil > Unclassified ...
TGATTTCGACGCCCGCACGATGCGCCGCAAGTTGATTAACAAGTCCAACGCCTCCTAAGACGTTGGAGACATTACATATACGCCAAACTATGTCAAGGTGATAATTGCCATAAATTCAGAACAAGGGATGGCAAAACTCATCCAAAGCTAATAGGTTCGATCATGCCCTCGATCTACGAAACCAAGCTTGTCTGGCGCGCGCGGGCAGCTGATGGAGGCGGGCTGGTAAGGCTGCGGCAAGGTTCTGTTGCGAAAATCGCCAGCAAATTAAGGTAAGCCAATGCTCACAGCAACTCTTTACTATAATTCTATAACAAGAAATTTTTCAAAAACCTTGGCCGCGACTGCCGCTGAGCCCGCGGTCGCGCAACAGACAAAATATTTTCTTGCCAACATAGGTAATGTAAAGACTGTCAGTGATCTCATTAACAATAGCAAGCTATACAACTATGTGATGACGGCTTTTGGCCTTGGCGATATGATAAATGCGAAAGGATTGATCGAGAAGGTTCTCGAAGGCGGCATTTCGAACCCAAAAAGCCTCGCCAACACGCTAAATGATTCTCGATATAAGGCGCTTGCCTCCACATTTGACTTTGCTTCCAATGGCGCGGCGACAACGAGCTCGGCGGTGCTCCAACAAACAACGGTCAACAATTATGTCGAGCAAACGCTCGAAGCCAATGTTGGAAAACAAAACCAAGGTACACAAATGGCGCTGTACTTTCAGCGCATGGCACCAACAATTACAAGTGCCTACAGCATTCTTGGTGACAAAACGCTTTTGAGCGTTATCCAGACAGCGCTCGGGTTGTCTCCCGCCATGTCGGAGTCGAACATCGACATCCAGGCGAGGATGATCACGAGCAAACTTAATATCGCGGATCTCAAGGATCCTGCCAAACTTCAACAATTTATTGAGCGGTTTACTGCGGCATATGACGCGACAAATACCTCAGCATCTCCAGTAACGCCGCTAACGCCGCTGTTTGATGCATCGACTACAATCGGCATCAGCTCAAATTTGCTGTTAAATCTCGCGAATCTGAAACTTGGAGGCTCCTGAGCCATGCAATCAGGGCTTTATGTTACCCTATCTGCTCAAATTGCACTTGACCAGCGGCTGACAACCATTGCGACGAATATTGCAAACCAAAGCACGCCGGGATACAGAGCCGAAGAAGTTGACTTTAGGTCGCTTATTTCTCGCACGGGTGATACACCTGTCGCTTACGTCTCGCATGGTGATACACATATCTCTCGTATCCCTGGTGTGCCGGTCAAGACGGATAATCCGCTTGATGTTGCCGTGCAGGGGGATGGCTGGCTCGCACTTCAAACGCCTGCCGGTATTGTTTATACCCGTGATGGCCGCATGCGCATGCAGCCGGACGGCGCCTTGCAAAGCATCAACGGTTATCCCGTTCTTGATGCCGGCAATAGCCCCATCGTCCTCGATCCTGAAGCAGGCCCCTTGACCATCGCCCAGGATGGGATGATCACCCAGGGCGGCCGGCAAATCGGTGCCATTGGTTTGTTCGCCCTTGATAACAAGGCGGGGCTGAAGCGTTTCGACAATTCCAGCGTCATATCCGGCAAACCTGCCACACCTGTGCTTGATTTCTCTACAAACGGTGTCACTCAAGGTTACGTCGAGGGATCCAATGTCAATCCAACTCTGGAGATGGAAAAACTGATTTTACTCTCAAGGACTTTCGAAAACGTTGCCTCCGCGATTGAAGGTTCTGAGGCGTCACTCAAAGATGCGATCAAAGTGCTTGGCGGCTCGGCGTGACTCAGCATGCACTCGCCCGTCTTGAACAATGCGTGAGAGACACCCAGGAAAAATCAGGACTTATCCGCATCTCCGGCTCTGTATGCGAAGTGACGCCCGCTTATGCCCGCGTCACGGGCTTGTCCCGCTTCTTGAAGCTTGGTGAATGCGTCTCGTTCTCTGCCGGCGGCGCGACTCAGCTCGCCGAAGTCGTGCGCCTCGATGCTGAAGGGGCAACGGTCAAGACCTTTGACACTGGGGCCCTTGCGCGCCTTGGTGAGCGAGTTTATCGGGCCGGCGCCTTGCAGATCTTTCCAGATCAAAGCTGGAAGGGGCGCGTGATCAACGCTCTCGCCACTCCAATCGATGGGGCGGGCCCGCTGCCGATGGGCAACAAAGCCGCGGTTCTTGATACGCCGCCGCCTCCCGCCCTGCGCCGCGCCCGAGTGCATAAACCGCTAAAGACCGGAGTAAGGGTGATCGATCTTTTCACTCCCATCTGCTTTGGGCAGCGAATTGGCATTTTCGCTGGATCGGGTGTTGGCAAGTCGACACTTCTTGCCATGCTGGCCGCATCTCGTGATTTCGATACGGTGGTGGTCGCGCTTGCCGGCGAACGCGGCCGCGAGGTGCGCGAGTTCCTCGACGACGCCTTGGCCGCGAACCGTTCATCCGCAATCGCTGTCGTGGCGACAGGCGACGAGAGTGCGCTCATGCGGCGCCTCGCACCAAAGACTGCGATGAGCATCGCGGAATATTTTCGTGACCGGGGAGAATCCGTCCTACTTATCATCGACTCGATCACCCGCTTCGCACATGCGGCGCGCGATGTCGCGACGGCGGCGGGAGAGCTTGCGGTTGCGCGTGGCTATCCCCCGAGCGTTTTTAGCGACCTGCCGAAGCTGCTTGAAAGGGCGGGGCCTGGCGAAGAAGGGCAAGGCTCGATCACCGGCATTTTTTCGGTTCTCGTCGATGGGGATGATCACAATGAGCCCGTGGCCGATGCCATTCGCGGCACGCTCGACGGCCATATCGTTCTCGACCGCGCCATTGCCGGGCAGGCCCGCTTTCCAGCCGTCAATGTTCTCACCTCGATCTCGCGGCTCACGCAGATCGCCTGGACGAGCGAGCAAGCCAATCTCGTTGGCAAGCTGCGGGCGCTCATCGCCCGCTATGAAGACACACGCGATCTGCGCCTGATGGGCGGCTATAAAGAAGGCGCCGATGCAGAGCTCGATCAGGCTGTCACGCTCGTCCCCAAAATCTACGAGGCGATCACGCAATCCCCAAGCTCGGCGCCAAGCAAGGACGCGTTTCGCGAGCTCTCGGAATTTTTGCAGCCGAAGTGAACATCTGCGCGCTCTATCCGGGTGCTGAAAAACGCTCGCCTTCGGCGATTTTCGGACGGGAAACGTGATTTTTGCCCGGCATCGGCCGCCCGCTGTGTTTCGAAGGTGGCGCATGTTGGTGCGAGGCCGGGATTGGTGCCCCAATCACGCGATTTCTCTGGTGAGCCTGGGTAGCCGGACGAGGTTGTAGGCGGCTGCGGCGAAGGCGAAGGACCATCCGGCTCGCTCCACTCCTCGAAATTTGGTCTTGCGCAGACCGGCGGCGGTTTTCATCCAGCCGAACGCCTCTTCGATGCGTTTTCGGATGCGCTAGCTGAGCTGTTAGTTCTTGTTACGCGCTGTGTGCTGGCCGACCGCCGGGCTGCGGCCGTTGGTGTTTTGCGCGATATGCGGGCGCACGTTCATCGAACGCAATTCGTTGACGAACGCGCGCGCGCCATAACCCTTGTCCGCGCCGGGCGTCAGGCAGGCGTTGACGATGAGGCCGGAGCGGTTCTCCATCAAGGCATGACCGGGAAAAGCGAGCTTGGCCTCCATGCCTGCGCCCTTGCGATAGAGCCTGGCGTCCGGGTCCGCCGTCGAGGCGTGCGTCTCATTGGAGCGCTTCTCGCCCTTGAAACCGGCTTCCGCGTTGCGCCCGGAGCCGGGCGGCAGCTCCTTGCCGGAGCCGTCCTTGGGCTTGAAGCTCTTCATCGGCGTCCAGGCCTCGATCAGCGTGCCGTCAACAAAGAAATGCCCGTTTGACAACAGCCGCTTCACGCGAGGCTGCGCCGGAATGGCTGAGAGGAACTTCGCCGCGATGGCGCCGCCGGGCAGGCGGTTGCGGTTCTTCGAAAACACCGCCGCATCCCACACCGCATCGCCGATGGAAAGCCCAGCAAATCGGCGGAACAGAAGACCGATGTCGAGCCATTCCATCAGTTGCCGCTCGGAACGCACCGAGTAAAAGGCCTGCAAAAGCATGGCGCGCAGCAGGCGCTCCGGCGCGGGATCGAAGGGCGGCCCATCTTCGAATACAGCGCTGAGAAACCCGGCGCCAGGAAAGACAGCGCCTCGTTTACGATGGCCTGGATCGCGCGCAGCGGATGATCCCGCCGCACCCGCGCTTCAAGATCGGCATAGACGAGAAGCCGTCCCGCCTGATCGTCTGTCCCGCGCATTCGATTCATCCTCTCGCAAATCGAGGAAATCACCAACGCGCCTTAAGCGAAAGCGTTTTTCAGCTGCCTGCTAGAAATTGCAATATTTTGTTAGTTAAATAATAATAAGTATGATATAATGTCACAAATCTTTAGTCAGTTGGTCAGTCAGAAGGTGTCCTCACGTGCGAAAAGCGGTGCTTACCTTAATTCTCATGATCTCTGGCTCACTGCTTCTCTCCGGCAGCCTTGCGGCGTCGGCCCAGACAGTCACAATGGGTGATACGAACGTCGAGAGTGATACAGATGGCGGCAACGCCAATCTCTTGCTTGCGCAGCAGGCAACCCTGTCTCAGGGAGGCACCCTGCAAAGCCTGTCGTTCTATGTGAGCCAGGCAAGTGGCCAGCTCGTCTTGGGCCTATATGATTCGAGCGGCCCAAACGGGCAGCCGGGCAAACTATTGGCGTCAACGGGAGCTTTCACACCGGTTCTGGGATGGAATACGCGAACCGTTTCTGCCGTTAACCTCGCCCCCGGATCCTATTGGCTTGCCTATCTTCCGTCGAGCAATAATCTCTGGTTCCCTGTCGAACGCACCTCCGGCATGGTCTATTACTATTCCTATGCATTTGGCGCATTGCCTCAGAAATTCGCGGCCTCGCCAAACGGCGTCCTGACCAATTGGTCATTCTATGCGACCCTGACGTCATCATCGTCCACCTCGTCGTCATCATCATCATCATCATCATCATCGGCACCGGTGAACATTCAGCTGCCGGTGATCACCGGAACGGCCCAGGTTGGCAAGGTGCTCACGTCTTCGACCGGAACGTGGACAGGGGCAACGTCCTATGGCTATCAATGGGCCGGGAACGGCACCCCGATCGCGGGAGCGACAGCTGCATCCTATACCCCTGTTTCAGGCGACGCAGGGCACACTCTGACGGCGACTGTCACGGCAACGGGATCCGGCGGGACGGCCTCCGCGACGAGCGCGCCGACGGTCCCGATTGTCGCAGGCTCCAGCAGCGGCACCGGCGGGACTGGCGGCACCTCGAATTCATTTGTCGCCCTGCACACCTATTACATATCTCCAACCGGAAACGACTCGAATGACGGGACCTCGCCGAGCAGGGCCTGGGCAACGCCACATCACCCGGTCAGCTGCGGCGACGTGATCATTGCGGCGGCGGGCAGCTATACGAATGGACAATTCGGAACCGGAAGCTGGGGGACTGTTTCCGGCTGCCCATCAACGAGTGGCGGCATCGATGGAACCGGCGGGGTTTATTTCGCAACAGTCCTGTGCGCTGGTCCCGATATCACGAGCTGTTACGTCAACGGCGGTGCGGGCGAAGCCTTCCGCGTGGATCAATCCAACTGGGCGGTCGAGGGCTTCACGGCAACGCAGAACACGACTGGTCCTGGCGAATGTTATACCGCGACATCAGAGACGAATACGACACAGCACCATATTGCTTTCATCAATGACATAGCGGCAAATTGCTACTTGGCAGGCTTCGGCGCTTACTCATGGACGAGTCCTGGCGGTGTTGATCAAACAGCGGTTGTGGGTGTGATTGCATATAATGGTGCGCCGAGCGGCGGCGGCCTTTGCGGGAGCGGCATATCATTGATCCCCGTGAATGGACCGGACACAAGTGCTGGAACGCATGTTTTTGTCGCGGGTGCTTTCTCCTACAATAACATTAATGCGAACGGATGCGCCAATCCCGGAACGACCGATGGCGAAGGGATTATCTTCGACTCGTGGGCTTGCAGCAGCTACAAGTATCAGGGCGTTGCGGAGCAAAATATGCTTTGGGGGAACGGGTCCGCTGGATTCGAGATATTCCCCAACTGCACCAACGCGAATGATCTGGCAACATATGTCGTCATGAATAATACCTCTTACGGGAACTATCGGGATCCGTACCATACGGGAAGCGCGAATGGAGAAGTCCTCCTCCTAAACGTTACTCCGTCAGCGGGATCTTACACGGTTACAAATAATATTTTCCAGGCGGTGATGGGCACTCCTGGCGGGGCATCCCAAAGCGGAAACTTCGGGTTCCCGGTTTATGGAGCCGAGATCGCTTGCACTAACAATTGCTCATCGAAAGTATCTGTTAGCGGAAACTATATTTGGAACGGCCATGCGCCAGTGTCCACGAGTCCTGGATATCGAAACACTGACGCGTGGAACAACGGAGCCGAGTACACTACGAGCTTTCCGTTTGGCTCGAATACGTACAATGACGCGGCCTTTGCAAATCCCGGCGCTCTGCCTGCAACGGCGCCGAATTGCTCTGGTTACAAGAACACGACTTCCTGCATGATCGGGGCTGGGGTTGTCGCGGATCTGACGCCGGGCGGCGGCGCGGCGGGGAAGGGTTATCAGCCGCCGGGAGCCTGCGCTCCGGACGCCTATTTCCCGTCTTGGCTCAAAGGCGTTGTGTATCTCTCCTGGAACGGCTCGGCCTTGACCGAGAATTCAGGGCTCATCACAAAACCCTGCAATATGTAAGGAATAAATCCACAGGATCCGCTGCGATTTGGTGCGTTGAAGCTCACCGCGCCATTTCTGGAGCATCATACCTATGTGGCGGGGGCCCAAAAGCTCCCGCCAACAGCAGCAGAGCGGCCGGTATGGTGTGAAGGGGACTGTCTTCCTCTTCAAGCTATTGCCGGCCAAATCACATCCCGGGAAAGCGTCATTTTCGATTGGTGATCGCGGGTGTACAGATTAACGGATTGGTTATCTCGCTGGGAATGCTCTGCGCTCTGACGGAACGCGAGTGATGGCGGATGGAATGCGGCACTGATAGATTGTTCAATCAGATGGCTACATACACGGGGGCATATTCTTTCACCCCTTCTCGTGGCCCAGCTTTTGAATTGCCCCAGGTTTGCCCCATAGGCGCTAAAATAAGCGCGCCATTTTCTGATAGCCGCGGCGGCGGGCGGCTCATGAAGATGCCGTCTGAGCGCTAACGCGCGGCATCGGAGGTGGCTGATTTGCGGCTGAGGGAGCATGGCTTGGCGAGGGTGGCCACGAGTTGATGCAGCATGCGCTAGGCGCCGGGACGGGTCAGGCGGCAAGTTCTCAGCGGGAAGAGCCCTCGAACTCGTCTACAAGCGGTTCGAGCAGCAAGATCATCAGAAGATGCACAAGCAGATATGGCTTGGCCGAGCATTCGCCGGCGCCAGGCGGCCCTTTGAGCCCGGCAAGGCTTTTGGGGCGCTTGAAAGCGAGTTCAATAGTGGGCATCCGGTGCCCGCCGGATGCTCACGATGGGTCAGCATAAATTGTCCTTTCATTGGAAGTAGTTGGGTTTGTGCAGGTTTTCGTGGAACAGCAGCGGCGTATCCTCCTTCGCTGGCGGGTGCCGCGGTTTGGCGTCGGCGAGACCGGCGATGGTTTTATAGGAGGGTGCGCCGATCGCCACGGCGTACTCGGCGGCGGCTTCAACCTTTTCCTTCGGCACGCTGCGGATATGGCGGAGCACGCCAGACACATGCGGAAGTCTTGCTGCGGGTGGCGGCGAGAGGCGATGATCGCCAGGATCAGCGCCTCGGTGTTCGGCCCGGTGGCGGCGGCCCAGGCGCGGAATCGGTCCGTGGTCCGGGACGCATAGCCGCGATGATCTTTCGGCATATGCTCTCGGGCTTGATTCCATGGAGGGCGCCGCCGTAACGGTGCTCATGGGCGGCGCGAAGCGCTGGCCCTTATGGAAAATTCGATTGTGCGTTGCGTGACGCGTACCACAAGCTGGCTTGGCGTCGGAGCGGGCTGCCTTTCCTGCCATTCTGAGCGCGCTTGGTGACGCCTGGACGATCCTGCTCGGCCGCTCCGAGCGACTTTTTTAGCGTCAGGTCAAGCATCTTCAACGTTGCCCGCAGCAGGCCGTTACTGACCGGCACCGCATGCATGGCTAAGTGCCGGCGTCTCGCCGGTTAGCCGGCGCCGGCTGAGCACCTTGGAAACGTAGACAACACTAACGCGAAGCAGGACGGCAATCTCACCAACACGATCGCTGTCATCGGCCGCAGCCAGAACACGGGCACGCAAGTCCTGCAAATAAGGCTTTCCAAGCTGCCAAAGCATAGCCGCCTTCGGTTGATTGCAACCGGAAGCTTATGAATCACAGATCGAATCCGTTTCGGAAGACCTTTTGATTCCAGTCAGGACGAAAATGCTCTAATAGCCCTTCTCGATCCGTGAATAGATATCTTCGGTAAAGGTGTGAATCTGGCTTGCAATGAAGGGGGCGCCGATTGTCAGGGCAATGAAAACGGCGATAATTTTTGGAACGAATGTCAGCGTAGCTTCCTGCACCTGTGTTAGAGCCTGAAACAAAGCAATGATAAGCCCAACGAATATAGCCGCAGCTACCGCCGGTCCTGAGCCGATAATAATTGTCCAAATGGCCGCACGAAGCAGCTCCAGCGCGTCGGCTTCACTCATGATCCTGCGACCGAAACGCCAGGGCCAAGGTTCACAGTGCTTCCATTTTGGAGCGTGGCGGATGCGCCGCCGCCAGAGGGGGAGAGTTCTACAGAGACAACAGTCCCACTTGTGCTTCCATTAGCGGACGTCACGGTCTTACCGACCAGATTGGCGGCCTGAGCCGACAGCAAAGAATCGAGTGTCGAATTGGTTTGCACTTGCTGTTCGACCGAGGAAAATGAGGCAAGCTGGCTCATATATTGAGTTGGGTCGGTTGGGCTGGTCGGATCTTGATTCTGCAGCTCAGCGACAAGGAGCTGCAAAAACTCAGTATAATTGACTGTTGGCGCTGAAGCTGCATTCGAGGCGGAAGAACTTATAGAAGATGTTGCAGATGAAGCTGGTGTAATTCCGCTGACCGTCATAATGATATTTCCTTTCTTCAGGCAGCCTGATTTGGCGAAGAATCTGCGCTACCCGCCAATATCTCCGCCTCAACGGGAAACAGGGCACGGACCGCCTTAAGTGCTTCGAAGATCCGGTTTGCATCGACGAGCGTTTTGACAGCATGCAGCCCAGCAATGAGTATCTGATTTTCCGAAACTTCGATTGTCATCCGGACTGATTTCTTAAACATCTCACGGGCGGCAAACGAATCGGTCGGATTCATCAACATGATCTGAATGATAAAGTACAGCTGTCGCAACGGAGTTGACGCGTCCTCGACCTTCATGACATGATTTTCCAAAAGAAACGTAGCATCATTGAGAAGTTCGATCGAAACCTTTCTGTCGACGCGCAAAACGGCGCCATTAATATAAATTTTTTCCCCAGCACGAAGCGAAATATGCATCTCCTTGTCTCACTTCAGCCCATCGCGGATCATCGTGCAAACATCGATGATACCCCGGAAATTTAGCGACTGCCCTGACCGGATCAACGCCGATTCCTTGATAATCCAAAGCCCGATCGAGACAAGATCTGCGCGAAGTACGTCTGGCAAGTCGTTCTCTGGGTCGACAAGATCCTGGATAAAGGCATTCCAGAGCTTGCTAACAAAACCAAGTGCTTCCGCCGCCTGAAGAGATCCTGCACCGGTGGATTCCGCTTGCACTAGGAAACCGATCGCGCGGTCCAGCACAAGCCGTTCGCGGGCGCGGCAGTCCTTCAAATTGTCATCGAGGCATTCGGAATATGATAGCTTATACATAGCACACATTGCCATGCTGTTGCAGGGACTACAAATATTTAACAAGGCTGAGCTGCTGCAATTGTGCCGTTAAGGAATAGGATGTCTCTATTTGCGTTTGAAGATCCGAGATCTGGGTTGAAACCTCATACGGATTTACACTCTCGAGATTGTTGACTTGTGTAGACAGTACATTCATTTGCAATGACATCTGATTTGTCGCGCTGCTAATGCTTGATTGAACAACGCCAACATTGGTTTGCAGATTGGTAAGGCTAGAAATTGCTGAGGTCAACAGACCTTGCGCTGTACTCGATACGGCCTGATAAGCCGAGCTACTAAGGTTTTGCGTTCCGAGATCAGCAAGCATGGTATAGGCTTGCGCAAGATTCTGGAAAGCGGCGTTGTTTGCGCTAACAGACGTGCTTACCGTCTCGGTTTCTGAAATTTGATTGGTCAGCGTCTGGTTGGAGGCGGAGGACCAATCAGCCATCCAGTTTGTTCCTTGAAACAAGGGCGCAAATTGATTATCTAGAAAACTCTGCATGCTGGCGCCGCTGATCATTGACACGCCGGCGCTCGCTTGTGTCATGCCAAAAGCGGCGAGAAAAGCGTTGTCCACAGCAGACTTGTTCGGTGCCGGCGTTCCGTAATAATCGGTGATAGGTTGTTGGCCTGTATTCGTTCCACCGAAAATGTAATCGCCGTTCACGCTGGTGTTCAACGTCGAAATTAGGTTTTGTAAATCGCTCACCCCAGTCGCCTGGATGGCGTTCGCATTTGAGGTGACGCCATTGTTTTCGATGAGGGAGTTAAGAAGAGATTGTGCATTGGCCTGCAAACTCGCCAAAGCATTTTGAGTTGTGCTGAGGCGTGTAGAGACAATATTGTTCGTATTCGTCAAAGTTTGCAAATAGGATATCTTGTTTTGTAGAGATATATTTTCTCCCGCTTGAGCGCCAAGTGTCTGCCCAATGTCTGCGTAATTGCCCGTTGATAATTCATTTTCGGCGGAGGCAAGCTGAGACTGCATCTGTAAGATGGATTGACGCATCGCTGACGAAAGAGATTGAGTAGATATATAGGATATCATAACGGCATACTCTGGAAATCGGTCAATAGTGTGTTAAACATGCTGTCGATCGTAGAAATTAATTTCGCAGTAGCGGAATAAGAGTTTTCGAGATCGAGCATCTGAGACATTTGGTTGTCAAGGTTGACGCCAGTCGCATTGGATAGAGCAGTCGTCGCCGTGCTGACCAGGGTGCTTTGATATGTGCTCTGCGATGAGGCATTTGAACGCTGTGCTTCAAGCCAGCTCACTGACGCTGATGCATAACCGCCTAGTGTCATGTTCGTGCCAATTTCACCAGATGAGCTAAATGTTTGCGGCATCGAGAGATTAGCAATCAACTGAGAAAGACGGCCTTGGTAACTTGCGTCACCAGCGGTATTGTAAACGTAGCTTGAATTACCTGAAATGCCGCCATCCCGCAGCAGGAGTGGATTGCCGCCCTGCGATGGATCCACGCTAGCGTTCACTATGATTTGGCTTGCAAGTCCTGTGAAGATGCCCGGAAGTGATGTGGCACCAGACGTCGTAAACAGGCCAGGGAGATTGGGACCGGAGCCGCTTTGAGGACTTTCCGCGAAGGCACTGATCAGCCCGCCAGCCATCCCGTCCAGCTGAGCTTCATAGGTTACGCTTATGTTATCACGCAACGAAGCAAGGCCAGCGAGAGTCCCAGACGAGATCGGCATGGTTGCCGATGGCCCAATAATAGGGACACCATCGATATAGACGGCGTTACCCGTAACTGAAGCTGTATAAGTACTAGTTGGAGTGAACGTGACGGTTCTGGGTAAGCCGCCTTGGAATAAGGTCACGCCGCTATCGGTGTAGATAGACATGCCGCCGTTGGCATTTGTGACCGTGGTTATCCCAATCTGCTGCGCAAGTTGTGTAAGAATGTTATCACGCGTATCCTGCGCATCCGTGACATCCGCGCCGCTTGCAGTGCCTTGAATGATTTGTGTATTGACAGATTGGAACTGGGCGAGAAGAGAATTGATGGACTGAACTGACGTGGCTATGCCGGCGTCGGCCTGCTCACGTACTTGGTTAATCGTCGATGCCGCAGTGTTCAAGCCTTGTGCCAATGTCGAGGCAGCGGATACAGCCGCGCTAGCAAGGCTTGCGTCGCTCGGGGAGGCTTCATAGGACTGGAGGGCGTTCGTGAAATTGCTGAGGAGAGTCGCGGGAGAAGTTGAGTTTGAGCCGCTCGCGCTGGAACTGCTGGAAGAGATGTTGCCAATGGTTTGATTTAGAGTCTCCAGCCCGCTAGAGATGGCTGTTTGCGTTGCATTAGCAGAGGTGGCACTCAGCAGACTTGCGAAGACAGCCTGGTTTGTCGCTCTGGTGATGGAGGCGACCTGAGAACCATAGGGCGTTGAAATAACATTGGCGGTCTTGAGGGAATAGATCGAGCTATCGCTTGCTCCGGTAATATTACGCGACAAAACCGATGTTTGAGCCGTTATCGTGTTTAAACCAGATTGCGCTATAAGCGCCGCGCTGGAGAGACTCATGGGGATGGTCCCTTTTGATCATCCGTGTATCAAATTAGTCAGCTGGGCGAGGAGGTCGGATCCGGTCTGGAAGACTTTGCTATTAGCTCCATAGGCGTTTTGCGCAACAACCATATTGGTGAGTTGGGTTGCCAAATCGACCGTCGAGGTTTCTAGTTCGGAGGATTGAATTGTCCCCAAGCCGCCATTGCCAGCGTTTCCGATAACCAGGCTGCCAGATTGTGAATTCACCTGAAAGACGTTGCCCGTGATGTTGGTAAGGCTATCTGGACTGACGACGTTGCCAAGTGGAATTTTGTAGGCTGGTACGGTTTTACCATTCGCATAAACATAGGAGAGGGTGCCGTCCGTTGCGATGCTGACGCTTTGCAATTCACTGGGGGAATTCCCATCCATGGTGGCTGCCGAAACCGCGAATGGCGATGCCAATTGTGTCATTTTTGAAATATTTAATGTAACTGTGTTTCCGCCTGGGACTGCAATGGATAAGGATTGCGGAGATGCTGCTGTGAGATTCCCGGTCGTTGGGTCGAAATTGATGGTTTGGGTAGTCAGTGCTGCGGCTGTTGGATTGGCATTATTATATACACTGACCTGCCACTGATTGCCGCCCATATTAGAAAAATTAAGATTTAGTGTAACAGGATTGCCAAGATCATCGTAGGCAGTGATCGAGGACTGGCTCGTGTAATTGGAAAATGAAGGTGCCCCCGTCAAAGTTACGGAATTGGAATCAAGATTGGCTGTGAAAGTACCAGATGTAGACGGAGTTGCAAGCAGTGCCACGCCATTGGCGTTAACAGGCTGCAAGGCAGCCAAGGTTCCAGTAACGCCAGGCGCTCCCGGAGCAATACTATAGCCCATAAGTGTGTAACCAGCGGCATTGACGAGATTGCCGGACGCGTTTTCGACAAAGGATCCAGCCCTTGTCAGAAACGTAGCTCCGTCTGAATTGTTGACGAGAAAAAAGCCATTGCCCTGGATCGCAAGATCGGTTGGCGACGTGGTGGCCGAGAGGGTGCCTTGCTGAGTGACGTCGTAGCTCACCGATGTGCTGACGCCGCCGGCGCTATAATCACCCGCGGCGCCAACCTGATCGACAATGTCTTGAAACGACGTGTTTGCTTGTTTGTAACCTGTTGTGTTTGAATTAGATATATTTTCAGAAATGGTCGCGAGGTAATTTGCCTGTGCAGCCATTCCAGACACGCTCGAAGTCATTGCGCTCAAGAGGCCCATAGCCGATTCTCCATGTTGGCAGCTGGAGTAAATCGGCACGAGCTTGCCTCAGGCTTACCCCGAGTTATCTCTTGCCGGTCCGCGGCGGCGGGATCTGCCTGCGGCAGCGGTATTTCAAAATGATCGAACCTCTTTCTGCTCCGTGAATCGGTGAGCGTTTCAGGTTGAAGCGGCGGCAAACTTTACTTATTTTGCATGATCCCATGAAGACAGGTTTCTGAGATCGTGACCCTGTAAGGTTTTTAAGAGATGGCGCAAGTTTGCTCCGTCACGGCGGCGGTGCTCGTGATTGGCGATGAGATTCTTTCTGGCCGCACAAAGGATCAGAACATCGGCTATATTGCCGATTATTTGAGCAGGATTGGAATTGATCTGCGTGAAGCGCGCGTGGTTCCAGATGCCGCCGATGAGATTATTGCGGCCGTCGATGCTCTTCGTAAACGGTATGACTATCTTTTCACGACCGGCGGCATCGGCCCGACGCATGACGACATTACGGCCGACGCGGTTGCAGCGGCACTTGGCACCGGAATTTCAGAAGATCCGCGCGCGATTGAGCTTTTGCTGAAACGCGTGAGGCCAGAGGAGTTAAACGAAGCACGCCGCAGGATGGCGCGCATTCCGCATGGCGCGGCGCTCGTGAAGAACAAGATATCGGCTGCCCCCGGATTTTGGATCGGTAATGTCATCGTCCTTGCCGGAGTTCCCGCGATCATGCAATCTATGCTTGACGAAGTTGCACCGAAGCTTGTAACCAGCACTCCAATGATCGTTGAAGCAGTCGCGGCGAACGGTCTGCCAGAAGGCGCATATGCGGCTGAGCTTCGTGAACTCGCTGCAGCTAACCCTGGCCTTTCCATCGGCTCCTATCCTGCTTTTCGCGACGGCGGGTTTCATAATGAGATCGTTGTCCGCGGAAAGGACAAGGCCAAGGTTGCCTCCGCTGCGGCGGCCATCGCGGCAATGGTGGCAAGACTCGCCAACGCACGGAAGTGATCTCGAATGCCCAGCCTGCCCGCCCAAGGAAATCCAATGGCTGAAAAGGCCTTTCATGTTTCCTGGGATCAGTTTCATCGTGACGCAAGGGCTCTGGCCTGGCGGCTTTCCGCTGTCGGGCGGTTTTCCGGTATGGCTGCAATCACAAGGGGCGGCCTTGTGCCGGCCGCGATCGTCGCACGGGAGCTTGACATGCGCATTATCGATACATTTTGCGTTGCGAGCTATGCGAAAGAGAAAGTCCAAGGCGAAGTCAAGATTCTAAAAAGCGTGCTGCCCGAGACGGCGCGCCACGGTGGCGAAGGCCTTCTCGTGATCGATGATCTCGCCGATACGGGCGCGACGGTCAAACTCATTCGCGCCGTGCTGCCAAAAGCGCATGTCGCGACGGTTTATGCAAAGCCGCTCGGGCGCCCCCTTGTGGATACCTTTATTACTGAAGTCTCGCAGGATACCTGGATCTATTTTCCCTGGGATCTTGGTTTAAGCTTTCAGGCGCCGATTGCCGGACCTAGTCACGGTTGAGAAAGCTGGAGCGTATCCGCTGGTTGCAGGGTAAGCAGCTTACCTATCCGGATACAGGCGATCTGCGTGATGCGGTTCCAGAATTTTGAGGTATCCTGGAATTAGAATTATCGCTCCAGACAGACAGCCCAGCCGCAACGGCACGCGAGAGGCTATTTGAAAGAGTATCGATTAGTCTAGCGTCAATTTTGAGATTTACCGGCGGTTTTGGAAGCCGGTCGGCGTGGTGGATAAAGGGCTCCGTCTGGTACAAAAGCCATATGGTCGCAACTGTGACATCCGCCGCGCTCGCCTCCGGGGGGAGGAATTTCCTGACAATCAAATTCGCGATTTCAAGCCATGGGAGGCGCTCGGTCTCGAGAACCTCTTGGAAAACGGTGGATCGCAACACATTCTCCCAGGCGAAGATTCTCAGATATTTCGCATAGCGGTGATGGTGAATGATCGTCGAAACTTGATGCCGGATAAGAAGGGAGAGAGCCTCGGGACCGTCCATTTCCGAGACCTTCTCTGGCGTTAGCTCGGCTGAATCTGCAAAGGCTGCGATGGCGAGCTTAAGTACTTCCTTGTAAAGGCCATTCTTGCCGCCAAAATGATAGGCGATGGCAGCCTGATTGGCTCCGGCCTGCCGCACGATTTCCCGGATTGATCCGCGGTCATAGCCAAACTCCGCGAAAACATTTGTGGCCGCGCCTAACAGCGCCTTGCGGGTATGGTCAGCCGCGCGGGTCACGGAAAACACCGATGAGCGATGTGCCCAAGGAGGTGACTGAGTTGACGAGAGCATCCCTGGCGGGAGAATTCCACGCGCTCAGTAGATCGAGCCACCGTCCGTCCCAAGGGCCTGGTGCCTGATTTACGGCAGGAAGTGCTGCTGTTCCATTGTCAGAAGCCTCAACCGCTACGGGCGCTGGTGCCTGTGAAACGCTTGAGCGCAACTGAGAGTTGGCTAGCACTTTTTGCTGGGACGGAATCCGCGTCAAGACTGGTCTTGGTTTTGGACGCGGAGGTCTCGTCTCAGCCGCCAGGATGGGGAGAGAAGATGGCCCGGCTTCGATGAGCTGCAGCGTTCCAAGCCCTGAGGCGGGGATGAATTCAGGCATTGTGGCGGAGACAAAGGAGTAGGGATGCTCGGCCAACTGCGAAGGGATGACGGGGGCTGGCGCCATGGCCGCACCGCCTTTGTGTGAGAGATCAATCGCCTGAATGAGGAGCGTCGTACAGAGTGTCGCAATGATCGAGACGGCGATTTGCGCGAGCGCCTTATGGGTGAATTTGGCTGTGTTCTTCAAAAACGTGGGCGCCATCGATGACATGGGCCGCTCTCCATCAACCAGCTGGTTGAAATTCAAACACCCGTTTGAGACAAAATTGTGATGCCGGCTTCTGCGCCAGATTGCGGTGATCACGATAGTTAATGCGGGGAGGCAGAAGGCGAGGGTGCCTAATTTCCGGTTTCGGCCTGCCGCCATCTGCATATGCCTATGCCACAGATAGGCGGGTCTTCATGGCTCAATAACTATGAATAATTGATATCAGTCAGTTGTGCCATCGATCCCCGCAGACTTAAATCGGTCAAGATCACCCGCGCTCGCTACTTGACTTGCTTTTCTTGGGAAGGATTTCCATGCCGGCCGAACGCAAGGAAAAAGCGATGTGTTCCGCGCACGCCGAGAACAAAAAGCAGCGAGCGCACCGCATCATTTATGAAAAGCGGTTGAATTCCTTACAATGGCATAGGCAGAGGTTTGAGCAATTCCCGGCGCCAAATGTTCAACGCTCATCCGGAGCGGAGCCTGCCTTCGGCCGCTTGTTCCGCCTCGCGCACAACCGTGATGGTGCGCACCAAGCTTGACGGGTTAACGCTGATTGAATCAATACCGATACTTGTGAGGAATTGTGCAATCTCCGGATAGTTGGCGGGAGCCTCGCCGCAAATACCAACGTGCCGGCCATTGCGCTTCGCCCCGGTCACGGCGAGGCGCAGCATTTCCAGCATTCCTGGATCTCGCTCGTCGAAATCGAATGCGACGATTTCGGAATCGCGGTCGACACCGAGGGTGAGCTGTGTCAGATCGTTGGAGCCGATCGAGAATCCGTCAAACACCCGCGCGAAGGCGTCAACCTGGATGACATTGTTTGGAATCTCACACATCACATAGATCTCGAGCCCATTCTTACCGCGTTCGAGGCCGTGCTGCGCCATGACCTTCAGCACGCTTTCGGCTTCGCTCACGCGGCGGCAGAATGGCACCATGATGCGGAGATTGGTCAGTCCCATTTCGTCACGGACACGGCGCAGCGCCGCACACTCAAGGGCAAAGCCATCGGCGTAAGCCGGATGGGCATAGCGCGACGCGCCCCGAAAGCCGAGCATCGGATTTGCCTCGCGCGGCTCAAACGCGGCACCGCCGAGCAGCTGGGCATATTCATTGGTCTTGAAATCTGAAAGACGGATGATGACGGGTTTTGGGTAGAATGCGGCTGCAATGGTGCCAGCGCCCTCGGCAAGCGTGCGGATGAAGAATTCACGCGGAGAGGCGAAGTTGCGGGTGATAGCGGCGATTCGTTCGCGATCCTGCTCGTTGACTTTCTCTGGATGCACAAGCGCCATGGGATGAATGCCGATGTGCTCGCTGATGATGAATTCCATGCGGGCAAGGCCAACACCTGCATTCGGCATCATGGCGCTGCGGAATGCGAGATCGGGATTTCCCAAATTCACCATGATTTCCGTCTTTGGCAGCGCGAGGGCGCTGATGGGCAGGCGGGTGACCTCAAATGGAATCTCGCCAGCATAGACGGCGCCCGCCTCGCCGCCCGCACAGGAAACGGTGACGCGATCGCCATTGTGCAAAGTGCGCGTCGCGGTCTCCGAGCCCACCACTGCGGGCACACCGAGCTCACGCGCAACGATGGCGGCGTGACAGGTGCGGCCGCCGTGATCGGTGATGATGGCGCCTGCGGTCTTCATCACCGGCTCCCAGTCAGGAGTTGTTGAACTCGCAACGAGAACTTCGCCAGGCTTAAAGCTGCGCAAGTCCTCCATCCCATTGACGACCCGCACGATCCCCGTGCTTATCTTTTCGCCAATGGCCTTGCCGGAGAGAAGCAGCCTGCCGGTGCCGGTCAGCGTGTACGTCTCAAATTGGCTTGTCGAACGCTGTGATGCCACGGTCTCCGGCCGCGCCTGCACGATATAAAGACCGCCATCGTCCGCATCCTTTGCCCACTCGATGTCCATCGGTTCGGCATGGCCGGCGCGGCGCGAGTAGTGGTCCTCGATGCGAATGGCGTAGTCCGCGAGCTTCAACACCTCCTCATCTTCGAGGCAGTATCTTGCGCGTTCGGCTTCGCTGGTTTCAATGTTGCGTGTCGTTGACCCGGTGTGCTGGCCGTCCGCGTAAATGAGACGCAGCTGCTTTTGCCCGAGCGATCGGCGAAGCACGGCGCGATAGCCTTGCTTGAAGGTCGGCTTGTGCACGCGGAACTCGTCGGGATCCACCTTGCCTTGAACGATGTTTTCTCCGAGCCCGTAGATGCCGGTGATGAATACGACGTCGCGAAAGCCCGATTCGGTATCGAGCGTGAACATGACGCCACTGCTTGCCTGATCCGAGCGTACCATCTTCATCACGCCGACCGAGAGGGCGACCTTGAAATGATCAAATCCGTTGTTCACGCGGTAGACGATGGCGCGGTCGGTGAACAGTGAGGCAAAGCAAAGACGGCAGGCCTCGAAGAGCTCATCGATCCCGCGAATATTGAGATAACTTTCGTGCTGGCCGGCGAAGCTCGCCGTCGGCAGATCCTCGGCTGTCGCCGAGCTGCGCACTGCGACGGGCACACCTGCGCCATATTGTGCCTCAAGCTGGCGGTAGGCTGCCTCAATGTCTGCGCGTAGCGCGGCATTCTTGCCCATTGCCTCATAGACGATTTGACGTGCCTTCGCGGCTCGTGCCGCAAGAAGACTCACATCGGTTATATCGAGGCCGTCCAAAAGTTCATGGAGGCCGTCCCATGCCCTTGCGGAGGAGAGCGAGCCGGCATAGGCTGCAACGGTCAAAGCAAAGCCGTTGGGAACCTTGACACCCGCTTCAGCGAGCGCGTGGCAGAGCTCGCCAAGCGAGGCATTCTTACCTCCGACCAGGGAAACATCTTCCAGCCGGATGGTTTCAAACCAGCGGACATTCGGAGACGATGCTTTCATTTGACGTTTCCTTTGACGTTTCTTGGCTATGCCGACAAATCGGCAGGGTGCTTGCGGAGCCAATAAAAACCCTCAAGCGCTATGCAACGGGCTGATGGGCTCCCGAAGCAACCGTTGCTGTCAGCGTCTCCATCCAACAGCCTGTTTTGTATCGAGCGCGGCCCCTCGAACAGGAACCGCGCTTCATGAAGGCCGGCTAGGAGGCCTTGATCGCGATCGTCTTCTCGGCCTTCTGGGCTTCCGCGGTCTTCGGAAGCTTCAGGGTCAGCACGCCCTTTGAAAAGTTTGCCTCGATCTTGGCGGTGTCAACGCCGTCAGGCACCTGGAAAGAGCGGGTGAACGAGCCATAGCGCCGCTCCGAGAGATAATAGTCCTTTTGGCGCTCCTCTTTTTCTTCTTTCTTCTCACCCTTGATCGTTAGCGTGTTGTTCGAGAGCTTGACCTCGATATCCTTCTCGTCCATCCCTGGAAGCTCGGCGGTGATCTCATATTCTTTCTCTTTTTCCACGACATCGACTGCTGGTGCGATTGCCCACTCCGTCCCGCGCGGCCATGAGAGCTCCAGATCGAAGACGGGACGGCTGAAGGGAAGGCGCCATGCACTTTCATGGAAGGTGTCGAATAGCCGGTCGATTTCGCGGCGAAGAGTCTCAAATGGCGCAAACGCTCCCAATGGGGCAGGCGCGGCTCCCTTCTTCTCGGTCTTGATGGGAAGTTTCTGTGCTTCGGCCATGATTGTTCTCCTGTCGAACGGATGAATACACGGTCTTACGCAACCCTCCGCCTTGCAGCTTGGCAGCGCTTGGCAGGAGGATATGATCTGACTGTCAAAGCTGCTCGCCTGCCGGCTTATCGCGCGGCCGCGATATGGCACTTCTGTGACACATTCCGCCAGTTCGTTTGACAGTATTTGGATAGCAAACCATCTAGGTCGCGCCTTGACCTGAATCAAGAAGCCCCAAGCTCGACCCGAAGGGTAATACTGCGCTGGGTGCGGAGGGAAATTCCGTAGCCGTGCAGGTTGCGGAATTGAGGGATGGCGCCAAGTCCGGATGGGAACTGGATTTCCGCTCACAGAATCATAGGTATCCCGGACTAGAGTTGGCCAATCGGAACGGCTCGACACGTCACCTGCTGATCTGCTCACGCGGCCGAGCCAATGGGCGGGCCCGTGTCTGAATGCGTGCCGTCCCTTGACCTTCTGAAATCTTGCCTTTGAGATTTGCCGCGGCAACGCAAAGTTGTTCGTATGCGGCTGGCAGCGATTTTCCGGATTTTCTTCTTTCCAGCAAGAAGAAAAAGATTACTGTATTTTCCTATGTGCCTGGAAAACGGTATCATTAAAAATCTGGGGGCAGCAAACTTGGAATGATGCACGTCCATCCTTTTCTCGTCGGGCAGATCCTTCTGCTGTTGGCGTTGGCAAATGGGACCCCGCTCATCGCCAAACGGGTGCTAGGAAATAATCTTGCGCGGCCTCTTGATGGGGGACTTATCCTAGCGGATGGACAGCCTTTATTTGGTCATTCGAAGACCATTCGCGGCATCGTGCTCTCGATGATCGTGACGGCTTTAGGGGCGCCTTTTATAGGGCTAGCCTGGCCCGTTGGTCTTTTGGTGTCGGCGGGCGCAATGCTGGGCGATCTTTTTTCAAGTTTCACTAAGCGCCGGATGAAACTTCCTTCCGGCAGTATGGCGCTTGGTCTCGATCAGGGTCCGGAGTCCTTCTTGCCAGCCATCCTATGCCGGTGGGTTTTGCCGGTCACTCTCGCAGATATTCTTTTGGTGACGGTGCTTTTCTTTGCCGGCGAACTTATTGCATCACGTGCGCTCTACACGCTGAAAATCCGGGATCATCCTTATTAAATTCGCGCTTTGGCTGAGCGCAGGACGTGGAGCGTGATCTCCGGCGGACAGTTGAAGCGGACCGGAACCACCGACGAACCGGCGCCAACCGATGTGTAGCCAGACATTCCCTTATACTTCCAGCAACCCGATCCGAAGGCTCGAGGCAGACTGGAATCAAGCGTGATAGGGATTCCTCCAGGCAGGCAGATCTGCCCTCCATGAGTATGCCCGCTCAACAGCACATCGAATCCTGAATGTGCAGCCTGCCGGTATATCTCCGGCGTGTGGGAAAGAAGAATGGAGAAGTCCTCGTGCGGAATCGCGTCCGCGGCTTTCTCGATATTGTCCACTCTGTAAAAATGCGCGTCGTCGATCCCCGCCAAATGAATCTGCTGGCTGCCGCGTTCGATGGCGGCGCATTCGTTGAGCAGCATTCTTATCCCCATGCCTTCAAGGCCAGGGACCATCCGGACCGTGTCGTGGTTGCCCAAGACGCCATAAACCGGCCCTTTCAGGGCCGCCCGCAGCCTCGCCATTCCGGCAAGGCAAGGTTCGAAAGCGCCGAAAGTCTGCCCCCGGTAGTCGCCGGTGAGGACGCAAAGGTCATATTCGAGGGACGGCAAAAGACCGAGAAGCCGGCTCATCGCGGGATCATTCATATCGACATGCAGATCACTGAGATGCAGGATACGGAAGCCATCGAAGCCGGGAGGAATACGGGGTGAGATGATCTCGTTTCGTCTAAGCCGAAGCCGCGCCGCGTTTTCCTGTCCCCGCCGGTAAAGCCCCGACAGACGCAGGACACCTTCGATAAGAAGGCTCGAAAATGACAGATTTTCAAAATGGAAGAAGTTCAAGCCTTGACCGAAGACTTGTGCTTCATGATCTGTCTCGATTCCCAGCCGCTGGCGGGCATGAAGGCGGCCAAGGCGCCTCTCAAGCTTCTCCCTGACATCGTCCGGATGGAGGAATGTTTCCGTGCCGACTGGAGGATGCTTCATGCGGATTTCGGGGATAAAATTATTTAAGTTTGCCATGGGTTCTCAAGGATTTTAGTTTGCCAGATAAGAATAAACTTCTTGAGGCGTACGAGAAAGAGGCCAAGTTTGACTGCAAGAACTTTACGAGAATTGGACGGCGTAGTCCACGCGGCTACGGAATGGGTGGATGATCTTATGCAACGGCTCGGCTGGCACGATCGTGATAAGGTCTATTCGGCTCTGATTGCGGCATTGCATGCGCTGCGCGACTGGTTGCCCCGTGAGGAGGCCATCTATGTTGGTGCATCTTTGCCAGCCTTGTTGCGCGGCCTTTACTACGAGGGCTGGCATGCGGCCAGACATCCGCCATCCAAGAGCCGCCGCGCCTTTGTTGAGCGCATCCATGACGGTGTGCATCGCGAACCGGGAATTGATGCAGAGCAGGTCGCCAAGGCGGTGCTGGCCCTTCTTGCGGCGCGGCTGCCTCCCGCCGAACTCGAGAATGCCAAAGCCGCAACGCCGGAAGAATTGCACGGCCTATGGCCGAGCTGAAGCAGGCCGGATGGTTGAGAATATGTGTTCGGCTACTCAAACAACCTCTGGTGCAGGCCGGATTATCCGGATGTTTCTCTGCGGAGACGTAATGACCGGCCGCGGCATTGACCAGATCATGCAACATCCTTGCGGCCCTCGCCTTTACGAGGAATGGGTGCAATCGGCGAGCGGCTATGTCCGCCTAGCCGAGCGGATAAATGGACCGATTCCAACCCATGTGGCCCCATCCTACATTTGGGGTGCGGCTCTCAGCGAGTTGAATGAGGCTCAGCCTGATGTCCGCATTATCAATCTCGAAACCAGTATTACACGCAATGAAGGCTGTTTTCCGAAGGGCATCAATTATAGAATGAGCCCTGAAAACGCTGGCTGCCTGCTCGCAGCGGGCATCGATTGCTGTGTCCTTGCCAACAACCATGTCCTCGATTGGGAGATGGCTGGACTCTTCGAGACGCTAAGCACCCTCGACCGGCTGGGAATCAAAATCGCCGGCGCCGGGCGCAACCGGGCCCAGGCAAGTGCGCCCGCAATCATCGAGATTCAAGGCAAGGGGCGGGTGATTGTCTATTCCTTCGCTTCGGCGACAAGCGGCGTACCGCGCAGCTGGGCGGCAACTCCGGAAGCTGGCGGCGTCAATCTGTTGCCAGACCTTACCAATAAAACCGCCGGGTCAGTTGCTAATCAAGTCGCTGAGGTGCGGCGGCCCAGGGATGTGATTGTTGCATCCATCCACTGGGGTCCGAATTGGGGATATGAGATCCCGGAAGAACAACGCAGCTTCGCACATGCGCTCATCGACAGGGCGAATGTTTCGGTTGTGCATGGACATTCTTCCCACCACGTGAAAGGCTTTGAGGTCTACAAGAACCGGCTCATCCTCTATGGGTGCGGCGATTTTCTGAATGATTACGAAGGCATTCGCGGTTACGAGGAATTCCGGGGCGATCTCGCTTTGATGTATTTTGCAGACTTCGATTGCCTGACGGGTGATCTCGCCAGCCTTGAGCTGGTGCCGCTCCAGATCCGGCGCTTTCAGCTTGCTCCGGTATCCGATGCGGATATCGCGTGGCTGCAGGAAACGCTCGATCGCGAAAGCGGAGTGTTTGGGGTGCACGTCAAGTGCGCGCCCAGCCGGAAGCTGCTTGCGTCTTGGCCTCAAGCGGTCTGCTGAACAGGGCCATACGCTCATTAGTGAAGGTCGTGGAGTTTCCTTCTGAGGAGAAATGCCATGAGCCAGTGTGCAAACAATCAGGGCAGCGGGCCCAAGAAGGAAAGGCACCACGCCTACGACGAAAGCGTGGACGAGACAGCAAAGCAGATTGAGTCCGAGCCGGTAGAGGTCGAGGCGGAGGTCCCGGCGGAGGAAAACGAACCGGTTGAGAACACTCAAGAAAAAGAGAAGCCGCCGCCCCTCTTCGAGGACGAAGAATAAGAGGAAGGGGGCGGCGAGGGGGAATGAAAAGCTTGTTGATTCATGCGTCCGCTATTGCGCGGGACGCGGCGCTTTCTCTGTTCTATGAACGGGGAAGCGCGCCAAAATATCGATGATCTCTTCGTCGCTCGTCTGCCGGAAATCGTCATAAAAATAACCGATTGCGCCAAAGATCTCATGATCTTCAAGGCAGATCACTTCGTCGGCCTCGCCCTGCATCTCGGCGAGCGTATCCGTCGGCGCAACCGGAACGGCGAGGATGAGTTTTTTGGGCTCTCTCATCCGGGTGGCGCGCAGGGCGGCGCGGGTCGTCGCGCCGGTGGCTATTCCATCGTCGATGACGATCGCGACATGATTTTTCACGCCGGCTCTTTCCCGGCCGCCAAGATAGCGATGCCGCCGGCGCTCGATTTCCGCGAGTTCCTGCCGGCACACCTCTTGGAACTCGGCTTCATCGACTCCGGCGAGCCTAATGACGTCTTCGTTGCGAATGACGATCGGAGATTTGCCGTCAACGACGGCACCCATCGCTAATTCTGGCTGGGAAGGAACACCGATTTTGCGGACGATGACAAGGTCGATTGGCGCTCCGAGTGCGGCCGCGACTTCAGAGGCAACGGGAACGCCGCCGCGCGGCAAAGCAAGAATCACCGGATGCTGGTCCTTGTATTTTTTCAGGCGCATAGCTAGCTTACGCCCTGCATCGGACCGGTTTCTAAAACTCATTGCGGCCTCCTTGCTGCGACCTCCGTGGTCCTTTCCAGAGAATCTCCGGCTACGCCAAAGGCATTTCTGGCGCGGAAAGAAATTCCATCCTCGCCGGTCGCTGCATTGAACTCGAATATAACATTCTTCCTTTGCATATATGATTTTTCTCAAAGGAAACTTCCGGCAGGCGGCCTTGACCGCAGTAGAGTTTACTTGCTTGATTTACCTCATGGCCTGCCAGGCGGAGTTCTGGCTAATCATGTCACAGGGACCGTGGTGACAAATGTGAGTGCATTGATATCCAGTAATTTCTTATCGAGGTGAAATATATGCAGAAAAAATCAGACCAGACCCGGCCAACAGAGAACGAAATCGAACCGGCGCTTACGATCGCGCCCAAGAAGGTTTGCTTCATCATCATCAAGGCGAGAGAATTTGACGCAAAGGACGAAGTGACCGAGGATGATCCCGGATCAAATCCATCCGACGACATGGACGCGGCTGTTCTGGAAGATCATGGGGACGATCCCGTCCTTGAGGAGCTCACATCTCTGATCAATTCCTCGTCGGTGGATGAGCAAATCGACCTTGTCGCCCTCGCATGGCTGGGACGCGATGACTATACCATCAGCGATTGGCCAGCTGTGTGGGAGGAAGCCGCCCGTGCCCATAATGAACGCACGGCCGAATACCTCCTTGGTATTCCGCTTCTTGCTGATTTCTTGGAGGAGGGCCTCTCCATTCTTGGCTATTCGTGTGAGGAGTTCGAAATCGGGCGGCTCTGACTGAGCCAATGGCGGGGGAGAAGAGGGGGTACGCGCGGCCGCGCGCGGAATAGGCCGCGTTCATCGCTCATAAACGCCGACAAGGACGGCCTCCGAAATGAGATGCTTGCGCGCCTCCCGCTCCGCGTCCCGGCAGGATGAGCCCCTTCGAAGCGGTAATTGCTCGACCGAGAGCGCGAGCAGCCGGAAATGATAGCGATGCGGGCCATGGCGATGCGGGGGGCATGGGCCGCCATATCCTGGACGGCCGAAATCATTGATGGCCTGCTGTGGCCCTCCCTCGCCGCCAGGACGTCCTGCGCCCTCAGGGAGAGAATTGTGACCGGCAGGAATGTCATAGATTGCCCAATGGTGCCAAGTTCCTGATGGTGCATCTGGATCATCACAGAGAACCGCAAAACTGTGCGTTCCTGGAGGTACATCATTCCACCGGAGCGATGGGGAGAGATCTCCGCCATCGCAGGTGAAGCGCTGTGGAATTGGCCCGCCATTGCGAAAACTATTTGAGGTAAGCTCCATGAATTGTCTCCGCGATAATATGACAATCAAAATAGGATAGATTCGTATCGGGAATGGTTGACTTTCTTCGATCGGTCACGCAGCTGGCGCTGGTTGGCCCACTTGGTGTGCAGATTAAGCTGACTGCGGCGGCTTGAGGTAGCGCTTGAACCAGCTTGCGGCATGGCGCATCACGGCCTCGAGCGCTCCCGGCTCGGGGAAGAGGTGTGTGGCGCCGGGGATGATTTCCAGCGCCTTTGGTCCGCGCAGGCGGGCGAACGCCTTCTCGTTGAGCTCTATAACGGGCACATCATCTCCGCCGACGATCAGAAGCGTCGGCGTGCGAATGTAGTCGAGCACGGCGCCAGCAAGATCGGGGCGCCCGCCTCGGGAGACGACGGCCCCGATGCGCTCTTCAAGTTGTGCCGCGGCGACGAGCGCTGCTGCTGCCCCCGTGCTGGCGCCAAAGAGACCGATCCGGAGAGGCTGCGTGAGCGGCTCGGCGCTGGCCCACTCGACGGCGTCAGCAACACGTTCGGCCAGGAGCGGGATGTCAAAGACATTGGCCCTGTCATTTTCTTCTTCGGACGTGAGAAGATCGAACAGGAGCGTCGCCATTCCTTGTTCATTAAGAGCTTCCGCAACCGCCATATTCCGCCGGCTCAACCGGCTGGAGCCACTCCCATGCGCGAACACAACAAGCGCTGTGGCTCCTTGTGGAATACACAGGGTCCCGGCAAGTCCAATGGGGGGAATATGGACGGCCCGCGTTCCGGCCTTGGGCTGCGGTCTGCCAGGCCGGCGCTCCGGGCGGGCGGTGTCTTCCGTGAACGGCGCTCTCATTGGGGAGAAACGGTGTTTCATGGTCGTCGCCTCCGGTGAGAGACAAGAAATAGTCCTCATATGCCCGGGCGGACAGGCATTCCTGGGCCATTGCCATTTCAAGCGTTGATTTGTCTCGGATCAACGTAAGGTGAGCGCATCCTGCACTCCTTTGCCTTGCCAGCTCTGCTGCAAATTGCCACCATTGCTGCAAAGGCTTGATTCAAGCGATAAGAGTTGCTGCCGCTTTCGGTTCCAGCGCGGCCGCTACCGCTTCATCGACCCATTCCAGCCAGACGAACTCAAGCTCGCGGCGAACGTCTTCGGGAATTTCCTCGAAATCCTTGCGGTTCCGTGCTGGCAGCAGCACACGCTTGATGCCTGCCCGGTGAGCGGCGATGACCTTTTCCTTGATCCCGCCGACCGGCAGCACAAGACCGCGCAGGCTGATCTCGCCGGTCATGGCGGTATCATTGCGCACATTGCGTTCCGTCATCAGGGAGACGAGCGCCATGAACATCGCAACGCCCGCGCTTGGCCCGTCCTTGGGAGTAGCTCCTGCTGGCACGTGAATGTGGATGTCGGTTTTTTCGAAATTTCCCGGCTCAATTCCGAAGGAGACGGCGCGATTTTTGACAATGCTGAGTGCAGCCTGAGCGCTTTCCCGCATGACCTCACCAAGCTGGCCGGTGAGAATCAGCCTGCCGCTGCCGGGCGTACGGGTTGCTTCGATGAAGAGGATGTCGCCCCCGACAGGCGTCCAGGCAAGTCCCGTGGCGACGCCGGGCACGCTTGTGCGCATTGCGAGCTCGCTTTCGAAGGGCGGTGCGCCAAGGATGGCGGGAAGATTGCCTTTTGCGATATGAATTGGTCCAGGCTGCCCTTCCGCAATGCGCACGGCTGCATGGCGCAGCGCCTTGCCAATTTCACGTTCCAGGTTCCGAACACCCGCCTCGCGCGTGTAATGTTCGATGATCTCGCGCAGGGCTTCATCTGAAATCTCAACCTGTCCGGGCTCAATTCCATTCGCATTCATCTGGCGTGATACCAAATAGCGGCGGGCGATTTGGAATTTTTCTTCTGCTGTGTACCCGGCAAGGCTGATGACTTCCATGCGATCGCGCAGCGGCCCAGGAATCGTATCAAGCACATTGGCTGTCGCAATGAATACAACACGGCTCAGATCGAAGGGAACGCCGAGATAATTGTCCCGGAACGTATTGTTCTGTTCTGGATCGAGCACTTCGAGCAGCGCGGCTCCCGGATCCCCATGGACACCAGCGCCGACCTTATCGATCTCGTCGAGCATCATCACGCAGTTGCGTGAGCCTGCCTTGCGGATTGCCTGGATGATATTGCCGGGCAGGGCTCCGATATAGGTACGGCGATGACCGCGGATCTCCGCCTCATCGTGTACGCCGCCGAGGCTCACGCGCACAAACTTCCGGCCCATCGCGCGCGCGATGGATTGGCCGAGTGATGTTTTGCCGACACCGGGGGCGCCAACGAAACATAGGATTGGCGCTTTGCCATGCGGAGCGAGCTTGCGGACGGCAAGATATTCAATGATGCGCTGTTTGATTTTTTCCAGCCCGAAGTGATCTTCGTCAAGAATCCGGCGCGCCGCGGTGATGTCAATTGGGGCTTCATCCTCAATGCTCCAGGGTAACTCAACTAGCCAGTCGAGATAGGTGCGCGCCATGCCATATTCGGCTGCCCCTTCGGGCATTCGCTGGAGCCGCCGC
>Ga0070738_10002421_pt1 | contig 28816 bp, 30 predicted proteins | sample Coa_R2_2_FD_66446 | JGI IMG/M metagenome (GOLD analysis project Ga0070738, IMG submission 66446) | Surface soil microbial communities from Centralia Pennsylvania, which are recovering from an underground coalmine fire - Coalmine... | ecosystem: Environmental > Terrestrial > Soil > Unclassified ...
AAATGCGATACGGGTAGGAATATTAGCTTTGATAAGACCTGTAATCACATCCACCGATGGCCGCTGAGTAGCGATAATTAAATGAATCCCCGCTGCCCGCGCTTTTTGAGCAATACGGGCAATTAACTCTTCCACCTTTTTACCTACCACCATCATCATATCTGCCAATTCATCTGCCACCACCACAATGACTGGCAACGGTTCCAGGTGAGCTTTTGCGGAGGCTTCATCTACCACTAAACTGGTAGGTAATGATAAGGGTTGACCTTGTTTAATTGCATCGGTTACTTTTTGGTTATATCCAGCAATATTACGCACCCCTAACGCCGCCATCAGGCGATAACGCTTATCCATTTCAGCCACGCACCAACGCAATGCATTAGCTGCATCTTTCATGTCGGTAATGACGGGCGTTAATAAATGCGGAATGCCATCATACACAGATAATTCCAGCATTTTGGGATCAATTAAAATAAGACGTAATTGCTCAGGGGTAGCTTTAAACAACATGCTTAATAACATCGCATTCAAGCTAACAGATTTACCGGAACCCGTTGTACCCGCTACTAGCAAATGCGGCATCTTTGTTAAATCAACCACCATCGGATTACCGGAAATATCTTTGCCTAATGCCAAACTAACAGGCGAACGTGATTGTTGGTAACGCTGGGATTCTAAAATTTCCCGCAACATCACCATTTCCCGATTTTCATTGGGAATTTCAAGACCAATAACAGATTTTCCTGGAATGACTTCCACCACGCGCACACTGATGGTAGACAGGGAGCGCGCGATGTCTTTCGCCAGACCTGTTATTTTACTCACCTTAATCCCAGGTGCTAAATCTAATTCAAATCGCGTAATCACTGGCCCCGGATGGACAGCTACCACTTTTGCTTCGACACCGAAATCGGATAAACGCTGCTCGACTAATTGCGATAATTCCTCAAATGAAATAGTAGTAAATGCCTTGTCTGCCATAGGTGAAGAGGGATTCAGCAAATTTAAAGGTGGTAAACCACCGGGCTCTAATTGAATAGTGGGATCGACGATATTTTTTTCTACTTTTTTCTTCTCTCGTGCCGGTTCTACTTTTGGTGCAACGGGTTTCATGATCACCGGCGGTAGCGCACGTTCGACGACTGGCTCTTCTTGGATAGGTTTAGGTTTGCTGAGCTTAGGTTCTGCTTTCAGTTCTAGCTCAGCTGATTTGATAACAGGACGCTCACGCTCTCTACGCACATACTGCCAAAGCTGATACACATACTCCCCCACCCTATCAATCAAACCTAACCAAGAGAGACCTGTGACAAGGGTAATTCCGCATAATAAGACAGTAATAAATAGCAATGTGCTTCCTGTCTTATTCAAGAGCAACGACATCCCACTGCTCAGTATATCCCCTACCATCCCACCTGCTGCCGCTGGCAAATGAGATTTCGCTTGCAGATAAAAGCTTGCTAGCCCACAGCTGCTCCCTATCATTAACAACCAGCCCATCAATTTAAATAGCCATTCCTTCGGCCGTTTAGGCATTTCCTCCCGGTGTTCTTTAATATTAATCCAACTAGACAAGACCATCAGAAATGGAAAAATATAAGCCACAACACCTAATAATGATAAAAAAATATCTGATAGCCATGAACCAATTCGCCCACCCCAATTTGCCACCTTATCCCCCAAGCCGGTGCTAGACCAACTCGGATCGCTAGGATGATAAGTAAATAATGAGATCAATAAAAACACGGCACAGGCGATAGAAATCCAAAAAATACCCTCCCGCATACGCTGCCGCATATGGATGGATAAAGGTCTCCGTTGTTTATCGACAGCCTGCTTATAACGATTTTTCATAGAGTTGTTTACCTGACATACCGCTTTTCGTACTATATACCACCTGCTGGAAATGAAAAATAGAGATAATCCCTTACAAAGAGAATACAGATTCTTATGACGACAACTAAACATCATCGTTTAATTATTTTAGGTTCAGGGCCTGCTGGCTGGACGGCGGCTGTATATGCTGCGCGTGCCAATTTAAAACCCCTCGTGATCACAGGCCTCACACCTGGCGGCCAATTGAATCTAACAACGGACGTCGATAACTGGCCAGGCGGGAAGGAAGGCTTACAAGGGCCTGAGTTGATGGAAGAAATGAAAAAGCATGCTGAGCGCTTTAATACCGAAGTCGTGTTTGATGAAATTACCCGGGCAGATTTAAAGCAAAAGCCATTTATGCTGCAAGGTGAACATACTTACACGTGCGATGCGCTCATTATTGCAACGGGTGCGAGTGCGAAATATCTAGGGTTACCTTCGGAAGAAGCTTACAAAGGCAAGGGGGTCTCTGCTTGTGCGACGTGTGACGGCTTTTTCTATCGCAATCAGAAAGTGGTAGTGATAGGCGGCGGGAATACGGCGGTTGAAGAGACTATTTATCTTGCTAATCTGGCTTCTCATGTAACGCTGATTCATAGACGCGATAAATTACGTGCAGAGAAAATCATGGTTGATCATCTTATGCATAAAAAAGAATCAACTGGTAAGATTGACTTTGCATGGGACAGCGTCGTAGAAGAAGTATTAGGTAATGAGCAGGGTGTGACGGGCGTGCGCATTAAGAATAACAAAACCGGCGAAACAAGCGACATAGATACAGCAGGGGTTTTTATTGCGATTGGTCATCAACCTAACACTGCTATCTTTAAAGGCCAGCTAGAAATGGATGAGACAGGCTATCTGAAAGTCCAAAGCGGAACGGGTCAAAACGCTACAGCAACAAGCATCCCGGGGGTATTTGCAGCAGGTGACGTGTCGGATCCCACCTATCGTCAAGCCATTACGGCGGCAGGGACGGGTTGTATGGCTGCGTTGGATGCCGATAAATATTTGGATAGTTTGAATCTAGTTAAGCTATAATGTGACAAGTTTTTATCATTACTTATTGAGATAGGTACTGCATGTCAAAAGAAGGTCAAATTGAAATGGAAGGTACGGTGTTAGACGCCTTACCTAATACGATGTTCCGGGTTCAGCTGGATAATGGTCATGTAATATTGGCGCATATTTCCGGCAAGATGCGTAAGAATTATATTCGGATTTTAAAAGGTGATAAGGTGACGGTGGAAATGACGCCTTATGATTTAACGAAAGGGCGAATTACATTTAGGCATAAGGAAGGTGGAGCCCCGAAGGCGAGCGCGGAAAAAGAAGAATAACTGATCTAATTTCTACTCTCTTTCTATGTATTATTTCTTTAAAGCAGTTGATAAAATCAGCTGCTTATTTCTATTCCCTTTGAGCCCGATACTTCAAACTATTCATACTACCTTAAGATTAAACACTTAAAATAGCCCGTTAAAAAATCGTGGAAATCAATTTAGAGGAACATCCATGTCACAGTCACGCAGCTCGTCGATGGTAATTTTAAAACAATTAAATAATCCAGCTGAAGAAAATCAAAACAATATTAATGATAATAACGAGTATGATGGTCTTGAAATAGGAAATAACCTACAGAGTGGCACTTTTGCTGATGTATTCAAAGGGATATGGAAAGATCAAACTGTTGCGATTAAAACAATGAAGTTTAATCCTGACCACCTCTCCCTCTATCGCAATGAAGTGGAAATATTAAAATCCATCGTTAATTCTCCGAATGTAATTCAATATTTACATCACATTGATGACGCCCCATGTTGGAATTTCCAAATTATCATGGAATATGTGGAGCTTGGTGATTTATCTGAATATATAGCTCATAATCCACATTCACCTTTTGAATGGGTAGCATGCTATCAATTTTGTAAAACCATCGCCAATGGTTTAGAAAACTTGCATGATCTTAAAATTTTACATCGAGATATTAAAAGTGAAAATATTTTAGTGAAACTCACTAAAAATAAATTAGAGGGAGTCATCACCGATTTTGGTTGTGCTGTTAAACTGATGGATGATAAGCCTCATTGGGATAACAAAATCGTTGGTACAACAACGAATACGCCGCCAGAAATTTATTCAAAAAAAGAAGGATATTCAACAAGAACAGATATATTCAGTTTTGGTATACTGCTTTTTGAAATAACGAATTGGAGCAGAGAACCTTATGCTCCGCTATCAGAAAAACAAATCCTTCCTTATGTTGAAGCAGGGGGAAGGCCAAAAATACCAGATACATATCCTCGCAGCTTAAGGAAATTAATAAAAAATTGCTGGGCACAGGATTCTTCCTCTCGACCTCCAATAAAAGAAATAAATAAAAAATTGGATGGCTTAGCGCAAAAAGAACTAAAGAGATTAAATATTTAAACTATATTGCCGTATTTTTTTACGGTATTTTATCTATTAAATCTGTTGCAAACTATTCTGTAACAATTGCATGCCGAAAGTAATGAGCTTTTATGAAAAAAATCGATATTTTTTCCTTTGTCAAAATGGAAAATCCATCGGAATTAAAACAGCTCTGTGTCAAACATAATGGATGGCTAAGCAGACACAAAATTGTCGGTAACAATTCAATCGTTTTTTATGATGATTTTTTGATTGATAATAAAAACTATAAGCGTACGATTACTATCACGGTTTTGGCAAGTCACTGTCTTTATATCCGTTTCTTTAAAATAGACTTAGCAGGCTTCCCTTCTTTCAAAGCGTGTTTCCCTTTTTGTGCAAGCTCGTCGTGTTCTTTTTTGAAAAAAGGGTAACGCCATTCTTTATTATGAGGACCATGTTTTTCTGTCGCTGCCATTCTTACTTCTTTTTTCACATCCTCTTTTTTATCCCCTTCTTGAGCAGGCTCTTCGAAATTAACATGCTTATTATGCCGTTCTTTTATATATTCCTTTGGCTTAGAGTATTCCTCTTCCCATTTTTCATTAATCTCAGCAATATACGTCCGGCTTTTATCTAAATAAGCTTGATGCTCAACATCACCTACTGTACCACCTTTCTTCAAGGTTTTTATAATAGATGCTGCTGCACTCTTATCATACCCCTCTGGTGTTTTGACTAATGCATTGGCATTTTTTTGAGTTGCTTTCTCTGTCTCTGAAGCAACCAAATCGGACCATTGTTCTTCTTGCTTTTCTGAATTATTTTTTGAATATCATCTGCATCTAACCCTTCTGTACGGCTTAAAAAATCAATAAGAACTTCTTTTGCCTCAGAAAGCCGCTGACTATTAGGATGATTTTTATCAGTATACTGCTCCTCCGACTCAAGATAAAAATCAATCAAATCCTCTAGCTCTTCTTTGTAATCATCCTCATTCATGAATCAATCTCCTGTAGAAATTAATTCACCTTCACCACCGCCGTATCCGAGGTATCCTTCATCAAAAACTTAATCTTCCCTTTCTCTATCGTCACTTTCACCGATCCACCATTGCTCAAACCACCAAAAAGCAATTCCTCTGCCAACGGCTTCTTAAGCTGCTCTTGAATCAATCTCGACATGGGTCTTGCACCCATTTTCTTATCGTACCCATTTTTCGCTAACCAAGCCCTAGCTTCTTCATCCACTTCTAATACCACCTTCCGTGTCGCCAGTTGTGCTTCCAATTCCGCCACAAACTTATTAACCACAGAAAGTATTGTCTTCGGATCTAAAGCCTTGAATTGAATAATTGCATCCAAACGATTGCGAAACTCTGGTGAGAAAATACGGTTGACAGCCGACATTACATCGCTTGCATTATCTTGTGAAGTAAATCCAATGTTAGCTTTGTCTAATACATCTGCCCCCACATTGGAAGTCAAAATCAAAATGGTATGACGAAAGTCCGTTTTACGACCATTCATATCCGTTAACGTACCATGATCCATAATTTGCAGAAGTAAGTTATAAACATCGGGATGCGCTTTTTCGATTTCATCTAACAACACAATGGCATGCGGTGTTTTATTAACTGCTTCAGTTAATAATCCGCCTTCATCATAACCTACATAACCAGGGGGCGCGCCAATTAAACGAGAAATGGAATGACGCTCCATGTATTCCGACATATCAAATCGAATTAACTCGACACCTAATATTTTTGATAATTGCTTACAAACTTCCGTTTTACCTACCCCTGTTGGCCCCACAAATAAGAAGGAACCAATGGGCTTATTGGGATCACGCAGACCTGAGCGCGCCAGCTTAACAGCGGCACCTAATGTTTCAATGGATTCTTCTTGTCCAAAAATGACCATCTTCAAATCACGTACTAAATGCTTTAATACTTCACGATCCGAAGCAGATACATTTCGCTCTGGCACACGAGCAATTTTTGCTACCATTTTTTCAATATCGGGTACTTCAATTATTTTTTTACGGTTTTCTTCTGGTAACAAATATTGATAAGCACCTACTTCATCGACTAAATCAATGGCTTTATCAGGCAAATGACGATCACTAATATAACGCGCAGATAAACGTGCCGCTGCTTCGAGTGCTTCATCGGTATACTTCACATTATGATGCGTCTCTAAACGGCTGCGTAGCCCTTTTAAGACATCAATCGTTTGCTCTACTGTCGGCTCCTTAATATCAATTTTTTGGAACCGTCTATCTAAGGCATGATCTTTTTCAAAAATACTGCGATATTCTTTATAAGTTGTCGAACCAATACACGTCAATTCACCTGATGCAAGTAATGGTTTAATTAAATTAGACACGTCCATTAAACCACCCGAAGCTGCCCCTGCGCCAATGATAGTATGGATTTCATCAATAAATAACACTGCCCCTTTGTGTTCTTTTAATTGATGCAACACACTCTTTAACCGTTTTTCAAAATCACCACGATATTTAGTACCGGCCAACAAACTACCTAAGTCTAAGGAATAAATCACACTATTATGCAAAACAGCGGGTACTTTTTTCTCTACAATTAATCGCGCTAATCCTTCTGCAATCGCCGTCTTACCCACACCTGCTTCACCCACCAACAATGGATTATTTTTACGACGACGACAGAGAACTTGAATCGTTCTTTCAATTTCTTCTTCTCGCCCAATTAAAGGATCTATCAATCCCATTTTCGCACGCGTATTTAAATTGGTTGTATAAAGTTCTAGCGGGCTAGTGCCCCCTTCTTCACTACCATTCTCTGATTCTTCAGAATATTGTGTAAATGGATGGGGTGGTTGTTCACGTTCTATCGATTTCGATGCTTTCACGGTACCGTGGGCGATATAATTAATCACATCTAAGCGATTAATATTTTCTTGCCGAATGAAATAAACACTTTGACTTTCTTGTTCACTAAAAATCGCTGCTAATACATTCGCACCTGATACTTCTGTTTTACCCGCGGATTGCACTTGAAAAACAGCTCGTTGAATCACGCGCTGAAATCCTAAAGTGGGTTGTGTATCTCTGTCGTGAATATTCAGTGGAATAACGGGTGTAGTACGGTCAATAAATTCAACCAAATTGGTGCGAAGACGGCTGATATTTGCACCACACGCTTTTAATGTTTCTAATGCGGAGGAATTATCGAGCAATGCTAACAGGAGATGTTCTACGGTGACAAACTCATGACGTTTAGCACGAGCCTCTTTAAAGGCCGTATTCAGCGTATACTCTAATTCTTTATCTAACATAAGTAACGCCCTCTCTCCTCTATACATTACTCGTGTTTTTATTTTTACTTATAGTTAACAATTTCCTCCATACTACAAACCAAGGGATGCTCATGCAGTCCCGCATATTCCATCACGGCTGAAATTTTGGTTTCGGCTACATCCTTTGTGTATCGTCCGATGATGGCTTGTCCTTTCATATGAGCCTCCAGCATTACATTGGTTGCCGCTCTTCTATCCAAAAAAAAGAACCTTTCCAAAATAGTGACCACAAATTCCATTGGCGTAAAATCATCATTATGTATCCACACATGGTAAAAACTGGGCTCGCGTAATTCCAACACTGTTTCCAGTTTACCTGTGTATTTATTATTCACCTCATTTTTCATGCTCTTACCCTTTTTATAGACGATAGAAGCCACTTTTTCCTTAAGGAAAAAAAATATTTTTTTATCTGCAAAAAGTGGAAAAAAGGCATCTATAATGGAGAGATGGGCTCCCGCAAAATCTGCCTAAAATATCACCTTAAGAATATGGATGCATAATAATTATACATAGAGGCAGGGGCGTATTTCAAATAAAAAAGCCTGCTTAGAAGCAGGCTTTTTTCGTTTTTAGACAATAACTAATCTACATATGCTTAACTATTTCTTCACCAAATTGCGAGCTGCTGACTTCCTTGGCATCATTCATTAAGCGGGCAAAGTCGTAAGTAACTGTTTTTGCTGCAATTGCACCCTCCATTCCTTTAACAATCAAGTCTGCTGCTTCATTCCAACCCATATGCCGTAACATCATTTCAGCGGAAAGAATGAGAGAACCGGGGTTGACCTTATCCTGGCCGGCATATTTGGGGGCCGTACCGTGGGTAGCTTCAAATAAGGCTACTTTATCGCCAATATTGGCGCCCGGTGCAATCCCGATACCACCGACTTGTGCCGCTAAGGCATCTGAAATGTAATCACCATTCAGATTTAAAGTGGCAATGACACTGTAATCAGCGGGGCGCAGCAGGATTTGCTGGAGGAAAGCATCGGCTATGACGTCTTTAACAATGATGTCTTTGCCGTTTTTTGGGCTCTTAAACACATGCCAGGGACCGCCATCTAATGGTTTTGCATTAAATTGAGTCCGTGCAACTTCATAACCCCAATCACGGAAGGCACCTTCTGTATACTTCATGATGTTACCTTTGTGAACTAAGGTCACGGAATCCCGTTCATGGTCGATCGCATAGTGAATTGCACTTTTCACTAAACGCGATGTCCCTTCCTTAGACACCGGTTTTACACCGATACCGCAATGTTCCGGAAAACGAATCTTCTTTACTTTCATCTCATTTTGTAAAAATTGAATGACTTTTTTTGCTTCCGGGCTATCCGCCTGCCACTCAATTCCTGCATAAATATCTTCTGAATTTTCACGGAAGATCACCATATTCGTATGCCATGGTTCTTTTAAGGGACTAGGCACCCCTTTGAAATAACGCACAGGACGTAAGCATACGTAAAGGTCTAAATCTTGTCGTAAGGCCACATTGAGCGACCGTATTCCTCCACCCACGGGCGTTGTCAGAGGACCTTTAATCGCCACCACAAATTCTCGCATGGCTTCAATCGTTTCCTGCGGCAACCAAACGTCGCTGCCATAAATTTTGGTCGCCTTTTCACCGGCATAAATTTCCATCCAGTGAATCTGGCGTTTGCCACCATAAGCCTGTTTAATAGCCGCATCCACCACCCGTTTCATCACAGGCGTAATATCCACCCCAATACCATCGCCTTCAATGTAAGGGATAAGGGGATTATCAGGAACGTTTAAAGTAAGGTCATGATTAACAGTAATTTTTTTGCCATGACTGGGGACGGTAACATGCTGGTACAACATTTGTAATACTCCTTTTTTATTTTCCGTAAACTGGTGGGGCACATGGTAAGTTGATTTGCGACGTATTATCAAGCATGATGCGGTCACCATGATTAATTCATCCTTAAAACATATCGTTGTCGGTCTATCCGGAGGTGTGGATTCCTCTGTATCTGCTTATTTATTGAAAAAAGCCGGTCACCAGGTTGAGGCCGTTTTCATGAAAAACTGGGAAGGTGATGACACCGATACCTATTGCCCAGCCGCTAACGATTTGGCCGATGCCCAAGCAGTGTGTGAGGTCCTCGGGATTGAATTACAACTGGTCAACTTTGCTGACCGTTACTGGGAGCGAGTTTTTAGCTATTTTTTACAAGAATACCGCGCTGGGCGTACACCCAATCCTGACATTTTGTGTAATAAAGAAATTAAATTCCGTGCCTTTCTAGATTATGCCAAACAACGTGGCGCAGACTATATTGCAACCGGCCATTATGTACGTACCAGCCATGATCAGCATGGGGTGCAGCTACTTAAGGGCAGTGATCCGCAAAAAGATCAAAGCTATTTTCTCTATGCCCTTAATCAAGAACAATTATCACAAAGTCTTTTTCCTGTGGGTGATCTCTCTAAGCAGCAAGTGCGCGAAATAGCCGCGATGCTCCGCTTAAAAAATTATGCAAAAAAAGATAGCACGGGTATTTGTTTTATTGGTGAGCGCAAATTCAAAACATTTTTAAGTGAATATTTACCGGCTCAACCAGGAATGATAAAAACCCTGGGGGGCGAGATCATCGGCAAGCACGATGGTTTAATGTTTTATACCATTGGCCAACGACAAGGTTTGCATATTGGTGGCAGGAAAGATAAAGCAGAATTACCCTGGTATGTCGCAGCGAAAGATATAACACAGAATGTATTATACGTCGTTCAAGGTGATCACCACCCTGCTCTCTTTAAACAAGATCTTATTGCTGCGAATGTGCATTGGATTCATCACATACCTGCGTTACCTTTTAAAGCCGCTGCTAAAACACGCTATCGACAGCAAGATCAAGCATGCGTGATAGAGAAAATGGAAGAAGATCATTATCGGGTAACATTTGCAGAACCGCAGCGTGCCATCACACCAGGACAATCGGTAGTATTTTATCAAGATGACATTTGTTTAGGCGGTGGAATTATTGAAAATTAGGAGTCTATTATGGAAACATTTACACTAATGGCAGTTTCGCCGTTAGATGGTCGTTACTATGAAAAAGTTAATTCATTGCGCGCCATTTTTAGTGAATATGGTTTAATTCGATTTCGCGTTATGGTGGAAATTCATTGGTTGCAAATGCTAGCTGAATTTGCTGACCTTCCCGAAATACCACGATTCAGCCCCCATGCCCAACGCGTACTAAACGATATAATCGAAAATTTTTCCGAACAAGATGCGCTGCGTATTAAACACATTGAATCCGGTATCAATCATGACGTAAAAGCAGTGGAATATTTTATTAAAGAACGCATCAGTGGCCAGCCTGAATTAGCAGGCGTGAGTGAATTTATTCATTTTGGTTGCACTTCAGAAGATATTAATAACCTAGCATATAGCATGATGTTACAAACTGCGCGCCAACAATGTATTTTACCTGCATTAGATGATTTACTCTCCTTACTCAAAAAATTAGCCCACAATTATGCAGATGTTCCCATGTTGTCGCGCACACATGGTCAACCGGCTACACCTACAACAGTAGGCAAAGAAATAGCGAATGTGGTGGCAAGATTACAACGTCAAATCGATCAACTCCTCAATATATTACTACTTGGTAAACTCAATGGTGCATCAGGTAACTATAATGCGTTAGTCATTGCTTATCCGCATGTCAATTGGCAATTACTTAGTAAAAATTTTGTCAATAAATTGGGCTTGGCTTGGAATCCTTATACCACGCAAATTGAACCACACGATTCCTTAGCTGAATTTTTTGCTGTCATGATACGGATTAATACGATTCTCCTCGATTTTAATCGCGATACCTGGGGTTATATTGCATTGAATTATTTCAAGCAAAAATCTTTCTCGAACGAAGTTGGTTCTTCTACTATGCCCCATAAAATCAATCCCATCGATTTCGAAAACTCAGAAGGTAATTTAGGCATTGCCAATGCGTTATTTGAGCACATGATGATCAAGCTTCCTATCTCTCGCTGGCAACGGGATTTATCCGATTCAACTGTGTTACGCAATATCGGTGTAGCAATTGGTCATACTATCTTAGCTTATCAATCCGCCTGCAAAGGGATAGAAAAACTAGAACCCAATCGCGATGTAATTGCTGCTGATCTTGATCATCATTGGGAAGTGCTAGCAGAAGCCATTCAAACTGTCATGCGTCGCTATAAACTCGAACAGCCATATGAAAAATTGAAAGCCTTTACTCGCGGTAAGCGTATTGACCAAGCGATGTTGCAGCAATTTATTGAAAGCTTAGCCTTACCGGAAGAAGCAAAACAGCAATTGCGTGAATTAACACCCAGCAGGTATATTGGCTATGCTGACGATTTAGCAAAAAGGATTTAGTCGTGTTTAAGCAATGGTATCAAAAGCTAAGGGAAAAGCTGTTTAAATGGTTGACATATGAACCGCCTGCAACGGAAGTAATGCCTTATGATTTTAACCGGCTTAAACATGAAATTCGCCCTGGTGATGTCTTACTCATTGAAGGCCGCAGCCGCGTCAGTAGCGTCATTCGGGCAATTACCCAGAGCCCGTGGACCCATGCGGCACTTTATATTGGACGTCTGGCTGATTTTGAAGATGAGGAGGTCAGGGAATTTATCCAGCATTATATTGACGTAAAAGAGAATACCCATCTTATTCTCGAAGACTTATTGGATAAAGGGACCGTATTAATGCCTTTAAGTTCTTACCGTCATCATCACATTCGGATCTGCCGACCCATTGGCATTATTCCATCAGATATCTATCAAGTGATTCGCTACGCATTACGTGCAGTAGGCCAACCCTACAATGTACGAGACCTATTGGATCTGGCACGCTTTCTCTTACCGTGGACGATTTTACCGCGCCGATGGGGATCTAATTTATTTCGTACCTCCACGGGTGAACCGGAAAGTAGCATTTGTTCTACATTGATTGCCGAAGCCTTTACTTCTGTACAATTTCCTATTCTCCCTTTCATCAAAATGGATGAAGAAAAAGGCCCTGAAGTTTTTCATCGCAATCCTCACCTTTTTACACCTAAAGATTTTGACTACTCACCTTATTTCAATATTATTAAGTACCCTCTTTTTAGTGCGGAGGAGCCGTTACCCTATTATCGGCGTATCCCATGGACGACGAGTGGATTGATTCATCAGGATGAAGGGATTTTGTCAAAACCCACTCCAAAAAAGAAATTTTTTAAGAAAGATGAGCCCCCGCCCCATACAGACTAATTAAATTTAGGAAATTTCCTATGACACAAAAACCTTTTTTCATACGCTTAACTGTTTTATTCTCAGCCTTCATACCCACCCTCAGTTTAGCTTTCTTTTGTCCCACTAATTTCAGCCAAATTGATTTTGGTGCAACATTAGCACAAGTAGAACAAATTTGTGGTAAGCCAGATAAACAAGAAAGCAGCACTCAGAAAATCGAAGGTCCCCAAGAATGGAACTACTACATTAAACAAACTGTTTCTACTACTGGCGGAATGACTTCTATGCAAGGCACATTGAAAACGCAAGTGACTTTTGATGCAGATGGGAAAGTCCTCAATCTCAGTGTCAATGGCATTGGGGTAGGCTCTACCACGCTTTGCGGTAAAACTATTCAATTAGGGAGTACCAAAGAGGAGGTGAAATCTGCTTGTGGTCAGCCGGCTATTATCAATAAGGCTCAACCGGCCCCTGGGCAACCAGACGAAATGAAAATTGTGAAATATATTTATAATAGCACTCCTCCCGTAACGTTAATATTTGAAGATGGCATTTTGAAAGATAAACAATAAAGATAGCTAAAAATTAAATTTAGGAGAATTAGCATGGATTCACGCACGTATGATTCACTTCTTTATGAAATGGAAAGGAAGAATAAATATTCAAAGAGCATAGAAGATTATCTCACTTACATGGCACAACATTTTCCACAAAATGAAAATAAAGAAGATAATTTTAAACTTTATCGCAAGAGCCAATTATTAATTAACACCAATGAGGGATCATCAGGAATTACCCTTAATACAAGTTATTCCTGTTCGAGTCCTGCTATGATGGAAGAGTTTTGTAAAAATTACGCAGAGTGGCAACCTCAGATTAAATCTAAAAATACAGAGCTCATTATTTGTGAGAAAGATATTCTCCGGGTTTTAAATATTATCATGATCCTTTTTCAACAAATAAAAAAGAATGAAGCTTGGAAACAATTTTTAGAAAAATTCCCTTCCGAAAAAATGGAGCAAGTAAGCAACTGGGCTGCGTGTATGCATACTTATAATCTGGCTAGCAATTGTTATACAGTCAAAAAAATAACGGAGGAAGGAAAATTCAATCTATTTAAAATCCTGCTTATCCAGATTGGAAATTCTCCCCTTCCTCTTGAAAAGCAACAAACAGAATTAACTAACACCATCGCACTTTTGGAAACTCAAAAAAGAAAATCCGCCGACAGTCGACTAGAAGGAAGAACACCTAAATCAGAGCCGGTGGTCCGCAAAAAATCAAATCCTATTCCCAAACTTATTTCATTTTTTGGCTCTCGATCGATGGGCTCAATCCCCCTCACGCTACCATCCAAACGCAGCACCTCTTCCACCCCTTCGCTAACACGAACTAGCCCAAATTAAGCAGGGCTATTGCTGTTTACCTTGTGTGGAGACACGGAAGACAAGCTGGGTAGCCGTCTCTGCACCTTCCCAGGGGCGTGTATAAATCAGGCGGATCACAGTTTGTTGCGGCACCGCAAAACCTGCGGGTTTAACACGGAATGTCCACATCTCATACCCCGGCGCACCAGGCATCACTTGTCCTGGTCGTTGGAAAGTATGACTCACAGGCGCAATTAAATTGCTATCATAATCACGTAAAAACCAGGAGTAGCCCGTCGTCGGATTTGATTTTAACTTAATGATGAATTCAGGTGATTGCGGTGTGGCAATGATATTTAGCTTATCTTCTGTATAAATATTATTTTCATCTACCACTGTTTTAGTAGGTTCACTCGCGAGCGTTATCATGCTGCTGAATATCACGCAGGCAACAAGGACGCTTTGCAAAATCTTCTTCGCTATCATAAGGTCGCCTCACTTTGAGTTTAGTTAATAATTCTTGTTCTAGTCCACCCTCTATTTTAGCAGTAACCCGTAAGAACCAATAGCGCTTATCTGCAAAGGATTGGCATTTTACGGCGTCTTTCTCTGTCATGATAATGGGAAGCACATCATTAAAATCAAGCTCATGAGGTTGGTACAAGTGATGATCGGGGAAGACATGCGGGATAACGTCAAAACCTGCTTGTTTTAAGGTGAGAAAAAACCGTTCAGGATGACCGATAGCCGCAATGGCATGGACTTTTTTCTCCGTTAAGGTAGGTAGATTTAAGAAAGAAATTAAGTCGGTAGGTTGTAATGTCATTTTGAAGGATGTTAAAGGTAACGTTGTCTCACCATTTACCACCACAAAATCCACAGAACGCAAGCGAGAAAGGGGCTCTCGTAGCGGACCAGCTGGTAGTAAATGACCGTTACCAAAACGGCGCACACCATCGACAATGGCAATTTCAATATCACGCCCTAAACGATAATGCTGCAAGCCATCATCACTAATCACCATATCACACTGCCTTTGCCGCAACAGCTCACGTACTGCAGCGACTCTATCAATACTAATGACCACTGGACACTGGCTACGCTGCGCTAACAAAACAGCTTCGTCGCCTACTTCATTTGCACTATCCTGTGGTTGGACCCAATAAGGTTGATGATGCGGTTTACCCCCTGCCCCACGGCTAACAATCCCCGGCCGATACCCTTGCGAAATCAGAAAATCAGCTAACCAAATGACAAACGGTGTTTTGCCTGTGCCACCCACCGTAATATTACCAACGACAATAATAGGCACATCAAAATAAGATGTTTTGATAATCCCGACACGATATAAAAAACGTCTAAGGAAAATACAACTAGCAAATAACCCTGAGAATGGTAGCAACAGTAGTGTGAGAAAATGTAACGCTGGCTGATACCAATAATAGGTGATATTACGCATTGCCTATCGCTTCCAATGCTGGAAGATCTTTGAATTGCATACGGTGCAATTTAGCATAATGCCCATCCTGCGCTAATAATTCTTGATGGCTGCCTATTTCTATCATTTTGCCTTCTTCCATGACGATGATTTTATCCGCATGTTCAATAGTCGATAAGCGGTGCGCAATGACTAAAGTAGTACGGTTCTTCATCAGTTCTTCTAGCGCTGCTTGAATATAACGTTCGGACTCGGTATCTAACGCAGAAGTGGCTTCATCTAAAATTAATATCGGTGCATCTTTTAAAATGGCCCGTGCAATCGCAATACGCTGGCGTTGGCCACCGGACAACAACACCCCATTTTCCCCGACAAGCGCATCAAATGTATTCGGTAATTGTTCGATAAATTCATAAGCATGAGAAGCTTTAGCGGCTGCGATAATTTCTGCTTTTCCAATATGCTGGAAACGGCCGTAAGCAATATTATTGGCGATCGTGTCATGAAATAATGTGACATGCTGGGATACTAATGCAAATTGGCGGCGTAAATCTTTTAAGGAATATTCACGAATAGAAACATCATCCAGACGAATTTCACCCGTATAATTATCATAAAAACGTGTCAACAAGCTCGCTAAAGTGGATTTTCCACTCCCCGAGCGGCCAACGAGTGCTACTATTTCGCCTGGCTCAATGGTAAATGAAATATTTTGCAAGACTTGTTTGCCCGTATCATAAGTAAAATTGACATCTGCAAAGGTAATCTTGCCTTTTGCACGACCCATAGATCGTGTCCCTGTATCTTTTTCTAATGGCACATCCATTAATTCAAAGACATTCTGTGCTCCCGCCAAACCACGATAAAGTTTATTTTGAACAAATGCTAAATCTTTCATCGGTTTTAATAACGCCAACATGGCTGCAACCATGGCCACAAATCCACCGGCTGTCAAAATAGAATCCGAGATATCTAAAGCAGCAATATACAACGTCAATGCCAACGCACATGCCATAGTGAATTGCACCGCTGCCACACTAATCGCCCGTGTCGCGACAACTTTCATTTCGCGTTGGCGATTAATTCGAGTCGCTTTATTAAATTTTTCGCCTTCATACTCTTGTCCTTCAAACGCACGTACGACTCTGTAACCTTCAATATTTTCTTCTGCACAATGACTGATGTCAGCAATGGAATCTTGTACGCTTAAACTTAAACGTCGAATACGTAAACTTGCCACCCGCATGATAATGGTAACCAATGGGATGATGGCAAAAAATAATAATGTTAATTTCCAACTAATGGAAAACATCACGATAATCAAACCAATAATTAAAAAGATGGATTGAATGGCCGACGTCAGCACATCCGCACTGGCATTAGCTACTTGATCAACGCCGTACAAAATCACAGAAAGCAATTGGCCGCTAGTTGTATGGTCATAATAGCGAGCAGGTAATCGCTGCAAATGGGCGAATAAATCCTGGCGTAAGCGCATAATGACGTTACGCGAAACAGTTGCGATATAGTAATTCGATAAAAAATTTGCGATACCCCGTATCATAAAGACCATCATAATTAAAAAGGGTGCAATGGTGAGAAAATGCTTATCCTTAGCCACTAAGCCTTTATTCAGCAAGGGCTTGAGAAAATAGACAAACCACGCATCAATACCGGAATAAGACATGCTCCCTAAAGCGGCAATGATCAACGCTGGCCAATAGCGGCGAACATAGGTAAAAAGGCGTGAATAAATGTAAAACGCATTTGCAACGTGTCGTTGTTTAAGTTTAGATGTTGATTTTGCCATGCCAGATTCTATTTCTTTTGAATTTTCAAGAGGGTGTATCTTATCATAGATGCTGTTTAGCCACAAACAGGACTCACCATGCAAAAACTACAATCTATTATTGAAAACGCCTTTGAAGAGCGCGCTATGCTATCGCCTCAAAAGGCTTCTCCTGACATTAAACAAGCGGTACAAGAATCTATTGAGCTATTAGATCAGGGTAAAGCGCGCATTGCTGAAAAAATTGGGGGTGAATGGCAAATCCATCAATGGCTAAAGAAAGCGGTATTACTTTATTTTCGCCTGCATGATAATGATGTCATCCCGGCAGAATTCACACAATTTTTCGACAAAGTTCCATTGAAATATCAACACTATACAAAAGATGACTTTAAAGCCGCTGGCACCCGGATCGTACCGCATGCTGTGGTTCGTAAGGGAGCCTATGTGGCACCCAATACTGTCTTGATGCCTTCCTATGTAAATTTAGGGGCTTATATTGATAGTGGCTCAATGATCGATACGTGGGCGACCGTCGGTTCCTGTGCTCAGATTGGAAAGAATGTTCATATTTCTGGAGGAGCAGGCATTGGGGGTGTATTAGAACCGCTACAAGCAGCCCCTACTATTATTGAAGATAATTGCTTTATTGGTGCCCGTTCCGAAATTGTCGAAGGGGTCATCGTAGAAGAAGGCGCCGTGATTTCGATGGGTGTCTATATTGGCCAAAGTACCCGCATTTATCACCGGGAAACAGGTAAAATTAGCTATGGTCGAGTGCCAGCAGGCGCGGTCGTCGTCCCCGGTAATTTACCTAGCGCAGATGGTAAATACAGTTTGTACTGTGCAGTGATTGTAAAAGAAGTGGATGCAAAAACGCGCGATAAAATAAGTTTGAATGAACTTCTCAGAAATATTGAATAAGGTGATACTTTTATGAAGGAAGTGATTCATCTCGCAGAAAAACTCATTGCTCTTCCCTCGATTACACCGCAGGATGCCGGTTGCCAGCAATTAATTGCTGCTCACTTAACGGATGTCGGATTTCATTGTGAAACGATGCGTTTTGGTGACGTCGATAATCTGTGGGCGCGATATGGTAAACAATCTCCCCTGCTTGTTTTTGCTGGCCATACGGATGTCGTTCCAACGGGTACTGAAACGAAGTGGACATCACCTCCTTTTCAACCTCACATTCGCGATGGTTATTTATATGGGCGCGGTGCGACAGATATGAAAGGCGCGCTCGCAGCGATGGTGATTGCAACAAAAAATTTTATACAAAGTCATCCGGCATTTTCTGGATCAATTGGTTTTTTAATTACGAGTGATGAAGAAGGTCCCTCCATCAATGGCACCTGTAAAGTCATTGAAACCTTGGAAAATCGCAGCGAAAAAATTGATTATTGCATTGTGGGTGAGCCTAGCAGTGAGACCTTAGTAGGAGATCAAGTCCGCATTGGTCGACGCGGTTCATTACACGGTAAATTAGTAATCCATGGCAAACAAGGTCATGTCGCCTATCCGCATCTCGCAAAAAATCCGATTCATCTTTGCTTCGCTGCTTTGCATGAACTGGTTAAAATAGAATGGGACCAAGGCAATGACGATTTCCCCCCCACGACTTTTCAAATCACGAATATTCATGGCGGTACAGGCGCTGCCAATGTGATTCCAGGAGATTTAGAAATTTTATTTAATTTTCGATTTTCAACAGCCGTCACCGTACCACAACTGCAAGAGCGCACAGAAGCCATTTTGCACCAACATGGATTGACTTATGATCTGAAATGGGAAATCGGGGCAAAGCCATTTCTCACGCAAAAAGGCCAATTGGTTACAGCAGCCCAACTAGCTATTAAAGAGATAACAGGATTAGAGGTAAAACTCTCGACAGGTGGAGGGACATCGGATGGACGGTTTATTGCAGCAACAGGTGCAAGGATTATTGAGCTGGGAGTACCCCATACCACTGCCCATCAAATAGACGAATGTGTACGGGTGGAGGATTTACAGACGTTAGTTAAAATTTATGAGAGGATGTTAAAGATTTTATTCCATTAAAAAATCTCCCCACTACCATTGCACTCTCCCATGTTCTAGTTTAACCTTACGCGCAGCTTGTCTGGAGAGATGTCCGAGCGGTCGAAGGAGCACGCCTGGAAAGCGTGTATACGTTTAACGACGTATCGAGGGTTCGAATCCCTCTCTCTCCGCTGAATGAATGAGTAGAACGAATAGTAGCGAGTATTGGTCGCTTCGCGACGATAAGCCGTGAACCCCGCCAGGTCCGGAAGGAAGCAACGGTAACGGCCGACGCGGGCGCCGAAGAGAGGCTGGTACTCGCTACTATGCGTTTTCAGCGATTCGATATAAACTTCACTGAAATGAAGGTGAATTGAATCTATGAATTATCAAGTACTCGCTCGCAAATGGCGACCTCGTCGCTTCAAAGACATGGTAGGGCAAGAACCTATCCTCCGTATGTTATCCAATGCATTAGCACAACAACGTCTTCATCATGCTTATCTATTAACCGGTACACGCGGCGTAGGAAAGACCACACTTGGTCGTATTTTAGCCAAGTGCTTGAATTGCGAATCAGGTCTTACATCAGATCCATGCGGCCAATGTCATGCCTGTCAGGCAATTGATGCAGGGCAGTTTCTGGATTTGTTTGAAGTCGATGCTGCTTCTCGTACAAAAGTCGAAGATACCCGCGAGCTACTTGATAATGTGCTTTATCCGCCCACCCAAGGTCGCTATAAAGTTTATTTAATTGACGAAGTGCATATGCTCTCAAACCACAGCTTTAATGCCTTGCTGAAAACCTTGGAAGAACCACCAGAGCATGTCAAATTTATATTAGCGACAACCGATCCTAAACGTTTGCCTATCACCATCCTTTCGCGCTGTTTGCAATTTCATCTCAAACGGATCACGCCTGAGCAAATCGCGAAGCATTTGCAACATATTTGTGAAACAGAAACGATTCAAGCTGACCCAGCAGCTTTAGAGAAATTAGCGAAAGCAGCAGATGGAAGTATGCGAGATGCATTGAGTTTGTTGGACCAAGCTATTGCATATGGGCATGGGAGTGTAAGTTTGCAAGAAGTAAACACCATGCTAGGCAGTATGGCGCAGGATGAATTATTGCCCCTGTTAGAAGCACTTGCTGCACAAGATGGAAAGCGATTATTGGAAGTGATAGCACAGCTAACAGAGCATGCGCCAGATTTTCAACAAGTGTTAGAAGAGTTGATTAGCTTCTTGCATAAGATAGCGATTGCTCAAATTGTGCCGGACGCAATGACGAAGGAAGAGAGGGTGGCAGCGATGGCGAAACGTTTTTCGCCAGAAGATGTGCAAATTTATTATCAAATTGCTTTATTGGGGAGACGGGATTTGGCGATTAATCCCAGTCCACAGCAAGGGTTTGAGATGACGATGTTGCGGATGCTGGCGTTTCAACCGGCTTCTCTGTCATCCCGCGGGTTATCCGCGGGACCCACATTGGCGTCATCACCCAAGCAGCGTAGTACACCCACCGTGGGTCCCGCGGATAAACCGCGGGATGACAAGATGGTGGGTACAGCTAGCAGCGGAAACGATACTAACGGCTGCACCCTTATTATCCCCGATTGGCGTGCCCTCTCCTCCAAACTTGGTTTAACCGGTATGGCGCAAGCCCTCGTATCCAACTGTGTCTTAGAAAAAATCGTCGGGAATAAAATCACTCTTTCTCTCTCCGATACCCATCAGCCCATGCTGAACCAAAAACTAAAAGACCGCATCAGCGAAGCCCTGAGTCGCCACTTACAACAAGACATTCAACTGGATATTCAAATCACCTCGGTTGAACTCATGACACCTATCAAGCAACATCAGCAGGAACAAGAAGAACGTCTGCATCAGGCTACCCAAAGTCTGATGCAAGATCCCAAAATAAAACAATTAATGGATATGTACGAAGGAACGCTTGAGATTTCTTTCGTATGAGTTTGAAAAATAGAGGAGCGTTAAGTAATCCTGAAGGCCGTTTCGAAATCCATACTCGTGAGGATTTTGATGACGGCTGGGATAGTGAAGAAGAACCCTCCTCTGCCCTAGAAACCATACTCATCCCTGAGCAAGCTAAATCTATTATCAGTCGCAACGATTCCCCTGATATCGGCTTTGAGCAATCTATCAACCCTTATCGCGGCTGCGAGCATGGTTGTATTTATTGCTATGCGCGGCCCAGCCATGCTTACATGAATTTATCACCCGGATTAGATTTTGAAACGAAAATCTTTTACAAAGTTGATGCCGCTAATTTATTAAGAATGGAACTCAGCAAGCCCCACTATCAGTGCTTGCCCATCATGCTCGGCGCCAATACCGATCCTTATCAACCCGCTGAAAGCAAATTAAAAGTAACACGTAGCATCCTAGAAGTTCTCTACCGCTACCATCATCCTGTAACGATTATCACCAAGAGTTCCCTCATCGAACGAGATATCGATTTATTAGCCGAGATGGCTAAACGCCGCTTAGCTTCTGTCGCTGTCAGCCTGACCACCTTGCGTATTGAACTTAAACGTACCCTCGAGCCGCGCACCTCTTCGCCACAAGCAAAATTACGTCTTATTCACACACTCAGCGATGCCGGTATTCCCGTCCGAGTCATGGCCGCCCCTATGATTCCTCTGATTAACGATATGGAGCTTGAACGCATTTTAGAACTCGCTGCTCGTGCAGGCGCCCGACATGCAGCTTATGTATTAGTCCGCTTACCCTATGAAGTAAAAGACTTATTTAAAGAATGGCTAGCCACCCATTTTCCAGACCGAGCCGCACATGTCATGAGCTTAATTCGACAAATGCGCGGGGGTAAAGAATACGATGCCACCTTCGGGCAACGCATGCGTGGCGAGGGCGAATTTGCTACCCTCTTAGCAAAACGTTTTAAATTAGCCTGTAAGCGCTTTGGCTTAAATCAAACGCCCTCTATTCCACTCAATACAGAACACTTCCAACGGCCACGGCCGCCTTCCAACCAACTAGATTTATGGGGGGAGGATAGCTAAAATGTTGCTTAATAGTATTTATTACTTTAATCCATGAGGAAACATCCTAATGTCAATGAAACCCAATGAAAAACTCGGTCTAAACGATATTATGAAGCGCGCACAAGAAATGCAAAAAAAGCTTCAAGATATTCAGAAACAAGTGGCTGAAATGGAAGTTATCGGCCAATCTGGCGGTGGTGCTGTGAAAATTGTTATGACAGGCCAGCATTATGCGAAGAAAGTTACCTTGGATCCCAATTTGTTAAAAGAAGAAAAATCAATCATCGAAGACTTGATTGCAGCAGCTATCAATGATGCGACGGATAAAATTGAACGTACTCTACGTGATAAAATGGGCAGCTTGACAGGCATGAAACTGCCTGAAGGTTTTGGCGATACCACCACGTCTCGGTAATTTAGTATGCGCTTTAGTTCGCTGTTAGAACAATTAATTGATGCATTACGTTGTTTGCCAGGTGTTGGGCCGAAAACGGCTCAACGCATGGCATTACAATTACTCACACGTGGGCGTGAAAATGGCAGGCGTTTAGCAAAAACACTTCACGAGGCGATGGAAAATATTGCTCATTGCCAATCCTGTCGAATTTTTAGTGAAACCACCTTATGTGAAATTTGCGCTTCCACCCATCGAGATGCATCGCAGTTATGTATTGTCGAAAATCCTATTGATGTGACCGTCATCGAGCAAATGACGCATTACCGAGGAAAATATTTTGTATTACTCGGCCATTTGTCACCCTTAGATGGGATTGGTCCTGAAGAAATTGGTATTGGGCAATTACAATCTATTTTTATGAGTGACCACCTTAAGGAAGTTATTCTTGCCACCAACCCTACCGTGGAAGGGGAAGCAACGGCTCACTATATTTCGGAGTTAGCTAAGCAACACTCACTCAAAGTAACGCGTATTGCACGCGGAATCTCCATTGGCGGTGAAATTGAATACGCAGGGCCGGATACACTTGCCCATGCATTTGCAGAAAGGGAATCTGTCTATTAAAAGATAGCAAGGAAGAAGTAATGAAAATTAATTTACATCGAAGTAATTTTTTTTATTTACTATGCTCTCTGATTATCTATCCTGTTTTTATTTCCATTGCCCCTGAAAATCCGCATGGCTACTTTTGGCTTAGTGTTTTATTTTCATTTATTATTATCTTTTGCCTTCTCGCTATTGTACATAGAAGATATTTTCTCATCTCCATTATGATAATTGGCGCACTTGCTCTCATTAGCCATTGGATGGTGTATTTATTACATCCTGGTTTTTATTTTTATATTATATTGTATGTTACTAACATTTTGTTCCTAATTATTATCACTGCTTTCATTTTATATACCATTACCACTCATCGGCAAATTACTGAAGACAGTTTATTTGGGGCAATTTGTGGATATTTTTTAATTGGATTTATTTGGAGCAGCATTTATTTATTAATCGCCACTATCAACCCTGGCGCCTTCTCTCAACCGATGATCACGCCGTTTATTCACTTAAGTGCCCAACGTGCTTTCTATTTCAGCTTCACAACAATGACAACCTTAGGTTATGGCGATGTCCTTCCTGTTTCTCATATGGCGAAAACGTGTTCTTGGTTAGAAGCTGTTATTGGCCAAATTTATCTAGCCGTATGGATCTCTCAATTGGTAGGATTACGAATCGCACAAAAACGATAGGGTGTTAAATAATGGTTCGATATTTTTTTATTTTACTAGCTATGCTAGTATTTTCTTTCCCTGCTTTTGCTGATCAATTGATTGTTGAACCGGATATGGGGCGTGAGCCTATCTTTAAAGCCATTCAACAGGCGAATTATTCTATTGACCTTGTGATGTATGGTTTAACTGATCGTCAACTACTTGCTTCTCTATTACAACAAAAAAGCAAAGGATTGACTGTTAAAATCATTTTAGAACAAACTCCCTACAAAGCAGAAGGCGAAAATACCAGAGCCATCAATGCATTTCATCAATACCATATTGACTGGCAAGGGGATATTCCGAGATTTAAGCTCATTCATCAAAAAACTTTGATCATCGATGATAAAGAAGCCATTGTCATGACATTCAACTTTACTCATTCTGCATTTCAACATGATCGTAATTTTGGTTTGATCATTGATAATCCCAAGCAAGTCAAAGAAATCGCAAACACTTTCTCTGCTGATTGGAATCATCAAGTCATTCACCATTCTGGTACGGATTTAATCTGGAGCCCAGATAATAGCCGCGAACAGTTATCCAATTTACTTTCTCATGCAAAAGAATCGATTGATATGTATGCTCAAGATATCAAAGATTACAGACTCATCGGCAGCTTAGCAAAGGCCGCCAGAAAGGGTATCAAGGTAAATATTCTTACTTCTACCAATTTACAAAGTAAACAATTTGATTATTTAAGACGCGCAGGGGTTAACATCCGTCATAGCGAGCCCTATTACATTCATGCTAAAGTTTTTATTATCGATCAGCAAAAAGCCATCCTAGGATCTATCAACTTAACCTCTGCGTCACTCGATGAGAACCGTGAACTTTCTATCATCACGCGAGATAAATCAATCATCCAGCAATTACTTTCTGTGTTTGCTAACGATTGGAATAACAGCTAAAAAATAGGACATGTGATGCAACCATGTCCTATTAGTTTTTTCTACTGAAACCGATTATTTAGACAACCCCTTTGGAGCCGTCAATTCTTGCCCCTGCTCGTTTATTTCTTCTGGTTTACGGCGAGCAATAATTTGCTTATGAACCGGGCCAAATAGATTACGTTTTCTCAACCAATCGCTATTGACATTGGGATCTTTATTAAAAGTAATTTTAAAGTTATTCGCTTCTTTGCCACCTTTTAAGCGATTTTTTCTCTTTAAAGGTTCAGTCTTAAACTGTTCAGGAAAGTACGGTCTAGGAAGAGGTTGTGGCATATTTTGGTGCTTGAAATCAGTAGGTTTGAAATTCCTAATTTCCATTTGCAAATAATGATGCGAGCTTTGTGGCTTCACATTTTTTCTTTTAAAAGATGATGCTTGGAAATTCTTTATATCATTTAATAGTTGAGCACCATAAAACTCTTCGAAGAGTTTTATCATGGCTGTTTCAGCTTCCTCACTCAACGAATTATCCTCACTTACATTACAAACTTCATCATTTTTAGCATAAGCAACGCAATTCTCAGGCTTAACAAAAGGAATATAACCCCAGATACCGCTATATTCTTCTGCCTTTATTTCTCTTTTCAGACGACGAATTACACCAGTAGCAATGCCATTATAATAATTATCTTCTTCTTGAATGTTACGATTGATAATATTTTGTTCTGCGCTCTTCTGAGCTTGTCTGATACGTGCAAATACAGCACGGACAATTAAAAGTTGCTGAGCACGTTTTTGGTTAGGTAAATCAGATATCTGATTTACTTGATGTTTACTTAATTCCTCTGCCACGATTAATCTTTCAAAATCAGTTTCAAGTTCTTTGAGGGTACGAAAACGGTAAGGTTTTGTTTCAAGCGTAGGTGATCCAGGGCGGGATGATTTCATAAAATTACTCTCCTTAGTAATAAATCCAATAAAGATCCACTGCCATTTTATATACACAATGCTTAAGGAATTCTTAACATTTTTTCGATGCCTTCGATTACTTAATCATTAGTTAAAAATATAGGCAAAAACACTAGGTCTGTCGTTTTTTATTAACTTTTTAGATTTACTTAGAAGGCCTAGGCCTGCAAGGGTTAGAGTTGTTATTAACATTCCTCTGCTGTGGTATTCTCTGCTGATTGAGGAATGAGAAGCTAGGGAGTAATGGTGGCACTACCTTTTGCTTCTCCCGCATCTTGGTTCCATACTCAGCCACCATCCCAAAAAACTCCTCACGCTTTCCCACATTACCTGGCAAAAGCAACGCAGGAAATGCGGGGGCTTCTGATCTATTCATTAATTTTGCTAACCGATCAATAGATGGCAGATCAAAATAGAATAAGATTTGCTGAAATAGCTTGAATGCAAGCACTTGATCTTCAATAGTAGGGATAAGTACTAATATAGGTATATAGTCTCTGCTCTGATAACTTTGCCACGTGAGTGAATAATCAACGAAGATATCTGGCTCAATAGACAATAACTCTTTTAATGATTTCATATCTCGCTTTTCTAATATTCTTTTAAAAAGATCGACGACGTACTCACTCATAAACTCTTTCAATGACGTCATATCCTGCTTTTCTAATATTCTTTTAAATAAATCAATGATATCAACTTTCTGTTTTTTGATATCCAAATCAGAGTGAGTGGTATTATCTTGCTCAATAGTCCTTTTTTTATCTTTCATAAAATATCATCCTATAGAATAAATGAACGCAACATTATAACCTCTGTCGTCTTTTTTTGTAATTACTCGAGAAGACAAACACCATGCAGATGACTCGCTTGCAATGCTCGAATTAATGCACCAATTGCTTTCGGTCTTGTAAAGCTTACTCGCCAAGCTAATGCAATACGTCGTTGTGGAATTGGACCATTAAAAGGTCGTGTACATAAGATAGATTTATAAAATTGAATTTGCGTTGCGGTACTAGGTAATACCGTAATACCCATTCCTGACGCCACCATATGGCGCAAGGTTTCAAGCGATGTGCCTTCTACATTTTTTTGCAAAGCCGCCTGATCTGAATAACATTGCGGACAAGCATCCATCACTTGCTGTCGAAAGCAATGCCCCTCACCTAATAAAAGTAATTCTTCTGCTTTTAATTCGTTTGCTTTGATATTATTTTTCTTACTTAACGGATGGTCATGACGCATAACGACCACAAAAGGTTCATCGTATACCACTTGCGTCACTATGCCAGCGGCAGAAAAAGGCAATGCAACAAACGCAGCATCTAATTCACCTTGCTGCAATTTTGTCCGTAAATTTGCTGTAAAATCTTCTTTAATAAAAAGTGGCATCTCAGGTGCAATTTTATGCAATTTGGGGATTAAATGCGGAAATAAATAAGGACCGACTGTATAAATAGCACCTATTTTTAACGGGGTATTTAATTGCGATTGTTGATCTTTTGCAATATCACGTATTTGATTCACTTCATCGAGTACGCGTTGTGCTTGCGCTACCACTTGCTGCCCAATATCTGTAATGCGTACTTGATTACGATCACGCTCAAATAACGCAACACCTAATTCCGATTCCAATTTATTAATCGCGACACTCAGCGTCGGTTGGCTAACATGACAAGCTTTTGCTGCCTGACCAAAGTGCTTTTCACGAGCAAGCGTCACCATGTAACGCAATTCAGTGAGGGTCATCCTAATGTAGCCTCGATCTGAAGGCTTTGGTAATAGAGGAAGGAGCAGTTAAAATAAATTTAGGCACTTCAATAATGAATCGCTCTTCTTCTAAATTTTGCATTTCATAATAACCTTCCATGGTTCCCTGTGGCACAGTTAATTGGCAATAACTGATATAGGTAAACGTTTTCTCAGGTTTAATAAGAGGTTGCAATCCGACGACACCGACTCCTTGAACTTCTTCAATCTTACCCGACATATCAATAATGCGCCAAAAGCGATTAAGCAGCTGAGCAATCTCACTGCTATGGTTGGTAATAGTCACTTCATAAGACCACGTGAATTTGTGGTTTTCAGGATCGGATTGTGCTGCCACATAACTGGGCGACACTTTTACGATAAATTTATCATTTTTTTTTAAAAGACGACTCACTCACCCTATCCCTCCACCAAAATAATCACAATTAATCCAATCAAGACGAGATAGGAACACAAGCCTAGCCAAGCTGCTTTTTTGGAAAATATTAATTTGTTTTGCTGCTGCATTTTTCTATTGCCTCTAGCAATTTATGATGAATCCCACCGAAACCAGAATTGCTCATTACGACGACATGATCACCCGCTTGTAGTAATGGCACTAACTCTCTCACTAGCATATCAACATCTTGGGAAAGTATAGTAGGCTGTTTAAATTTAGCAAGAACAGCTTGCAATCCCCAATCTGCCTCCGTGCCCTTACAAACTACCATGTCGGCGCTGCGTAACGCCTCTTGAAGGTGATCTTTGTGAACACCTGTCCGCATGGTATAAGAACCAAATTCTAAGACGGCAATCATGCGAGCCTCGGTACCGATTTTAGAACGCAAACCAGCTAACGTCGTCGCAATAGCGGTAGGATGATGCGCAAAGTCATCATAAATAACAATGTCATTAACTTTACCTTTGATTTCAAGCCGGCGTTTAACATTTTTAAAAGTGGATAAAGCTCGAATCGCTGTC
>Ga0070738_10002422_pt1 | contig 28816 bp, 25 predicted proteins | sample Coa_R2_2_FD_66446 | JGI IMG/M metagenome (GOLD analysis project Ga0070738, IMG submission 66446) | Surface soil microbial communities from Centralia Pennsylvania, which are recovering from an underground coalmine fire - Coalmine... | ecosystem: Environmental > Terrestrial > Soil > Unclassified ...
GAGGCGGCGCTGCTTGGTTTCGTCCACCGAAGCGGCGGGACGTTCGGTGTCTTCGCTGCCCGTCGAACGCACTTCCACGAAGACGATGCAACGAGCGTCCAGCGCGATGAGATCGAGTTCGCCGTGAGGGCAAGTGTAATTGCTAGTCAGGATGCGATAGCCAAGGCGGCGCAGAAATCGAGCAGCGGCGCGCTCGGAACGTGAACCGAACCAGCGCCGCCACCACGGTTTCATGGTTACTCCTCGGAGAAGAAGGAACCACGAAACACACGAAAGACACGAAAAAAAGAAAAGAAAAAATCAGAGCGAGCAATTGGACGGCCGATTCAAATAGTTCTTCTTTTCTTTTTTTCGTGTCTTTCGTGTGTTTCGTGGTTCATCTCTTGGGAACGCTCACGACGCTTGCTGCTCCGCGGTCTTCGCGGTCTTCTTGCTCGCGGCGCTGTTGCTGCTCGCTTTGGCTTTGCGTTCGCGTAGGCGCGTGGCCTTGCCGACGCGATCACGCAGATAGTAGAGCTTGGCGCGACGGACACGGCCGGTGCGCTTCACTTCGATTTTGGCGATTTTCGGCGAGTGCAGGGGAAACTGCCTCTCAACGCCTTCGCCCTGCACGATGCGGCGCACCGTGAACATCTCGCGCATGCCTTCGCCGCGTCGAGCGATGACAACGCCGTTGAAAATCTGGACACGCTCCTTTTGGCCTTCGAGAATACGCTGGTGGACGTCCACCGTATCACCAACCTCAAATTGAGGGATCTCCTTTTTAAGAGAGGTCTCCTCCACCAGAGCGATCAATCGATTCTTCATGATTCTCCCCTTCTATCGTCATTGATGTTTGATTGCTTTTATCCAACGGGCGACGGCTGCGAAGCAGCGATTGCTCTTGCCGCCAGCGAGCGACGGCCCCATGATCGCCGCTTAACAGCACATCCGGCACCGCCATGCCACGAAAGACACGCGGCCGGGTGTACTGCGGATACTCCAGCCGGCCGGGGTCGTTGTGCGACTCCTCGGCCAAGCTCTCCGGATCGCCCAACACCCCGGGCACATAGCGTACCACGGTATCGATCACCACCATCGCGGGCACTTCGCCGCCATTGCAAACGAAGTCGCCGATCGATACCTCGCGCGGCCGCAGGCCCAGGCGGATACGCTCATCAAAGCCTTCGTAGCGGCCACACAATAGCAAGAGCCGTCGATATTGCGACAGCTCTTTTACCAACGACTGCCTCAGCCGTTCTCCGCTCGGGGTCAGCATTACCAGCAAACCCGGTTCGTCGGCTTTGGCACGAACGTCTTCGACGGCATCGAACACGGGTCCGGGCATCAGCACCATGCCGGGACCGCCGCCGAAAGGACGGTCATCGACGCTCTTGTGCTTGCCCGTCGCCCAATCGCGGATGTTCCACAGGTGAATCTCGACCAGCCCTTTCTGAATCGCCAACTTCAGCAGGCTCTGCGTCAGATAGCCCTGGAAAATCTCCGGAAACAGGGTCAGCACGTCGAAGCGCATGGCGTTCAGGCGGTGGGCGCGGCCGGCGTTTCGGCGGCAGCCGTCGCCTGTTTCTTCATTTTCTTGCGGTACTTGTTGACTAACACCGCCACGTTTTCCGACGGCAGAGCGCCAACGCTTGTCCAATAATCGACGCGATCGAGCTTCAGCTTCACGCGCTCGTCGGTGTTCTTGATCATCGGATCGTACGAGCCAAGTTCCTCGATGACGCGGCCGTCGCGCGGTTGGCGCGCGTCGATGGCCACGATGCGATAATAAGGACGGTGCTTGCGTCCCATCAGCTTCATGCGGATACGAACTGCCACGACAGACCTTTCTAGGGTTTAGGGTTTAGGGTTTAGGGTTTAGGGTAAGAAGGGTCGGGATGAAGCGCATCAGCCGTTGTTCTTCACCGTAATCCCTAAACCCCAAACCCTAAACCTTGTTCATCTTCTCTTACGTTTGTTCTTGCGCTCCTTGGCGCGTTCCTTGGGGCTCTTGCGATGCCCCGTGTCTCCTTTTTTAGTAAATAACTTCGCTCCTGGCTGGAACGCGCCCATTTTTCCCATGCCCGTCACCATCTTGATGCGCTCCCAGATGCTCATTTGAGCCATCTTGCGCATGAGCGTCCGCACCTGCTCGAACTGGGCGAGGAACTGCTTAATTTCGTGCGGTTCGGTGCCGGAGCCGGCGGCGATGCGGCGACGACGGTTGATGTCGATGAGGTCGGGGTTGCGCCGTTCGTCCTTGGTCATCGAATCGATCATGCCCTGGATGCGCTTGAACGCTACTTCCGGCTCCTCGCCGTCGGGAATCATTTCGCTCATGCCGGGCATGCTGGCGAGGAGATCCTTCATCGGTCCCATCTTCTTCAACTGCTCGAACTGCTTGCGGAAATCGTCGAGCGTGAAGTCGCCTTTTTCCAGCTTTCGCTGCTGCTCCTGCCGTTCCTCTTCCGTCAGCTTCGACTGCACATCGGCGACCCGGCGCACCAGATCCATGATGTCGCCTTGGCCCAGAATGCGCTGGGCCATGCCTTCGGGCCGGAATTCCTCCAGGCGATCGAGTTTCTCACCGACGCCGATGAACTTGATCGGCACCTGGGCGACGGACTTGATCGACAGCGCGGCGCCGCCGCGAGCGTCGCCGTCCATCTTGGTGAGGATCACGCCGTTGAGGTCGAGCGCTTCGTTGAACGCCTTGGCGCTGTTCACGGCGTCCTGGCCGGTCATGGCATCGCAAACGAAATACACCTGATCGGGCCGGCATTGCCGATCGATCTGGCGCAGCTCGTCCATCGGCATTTCATCGACGTGGAGCCGGCCGGCCGTATCGAGAATAACGGTGTCGAGAAGGTTCTTTTTGGCATAATCGAGGGCGTGGCGGCAAACTTCGACGGGATTGGCGGGGGGCGTTTCGCTGTAAACCGGGACGCCGATCTGCTCGCCGAGGACTTTCAGCTGATCGACGGCGGCGGGGCGCTGCAAGTCGGCGGCGACCATCATCGGTTTTCGGCCGCGTTCGCGCAGCGTCAAGGCCAGCTTGCCAGCCGTCGTTGTCTTGCCTTGGCCTTGCAGACCGCAAAGCATGAGGACGGTCGGCCGGTCCTTGGCGAAGTGAAAGCTGGTATCGACCGGCCCCATCAGTGCGACCAGCTCATCGTAAACGATCTTGAAAATCTGCTCGCTGGGGTCGAGCGTGCGCAGCACCTCTTGACCAATGGAGCGCTCGGTGACGCGCTTGACGAAATCGTTGGCGACGGTGTAGTTGACGTCGGCGTCGAGCAGGGCCTTGCGGACCTCCTGCATGGCCTCACGGATGTTGTCTTCCGTGATTCGTCCGCGGCCGCGCAGCCTTTTCAGAGCTTCGCTGAGATTGCGTTGAATGCCTTCAAACATATTTTCACCTCTCCTCTCCGAGCGCGAAGAGGAGAATATTCTGAGCGGGGGGCGTATCCGAGCCTGAAGCAGAAGCGAAGGCGTCTCTTCGCTTCTGCTTCAGGCTCGGATACGCCCCCCGCTCAGCGTTTTTTGAAAACTACGCCATTATCAAGTTAGCAGAAATACCGAGCGTGATGCAACGCCGCCTCCCTTGATGCGTTCGCCGCAATCATGACGGCGCTAGCGCCAACTGAGCCGCACGAGCGCGAGCGGCCTGGGCGATCAGTTCGGCACACACATCCTCGCCGAGCAAGCTCGAATTGAGGATCAAATCGTATTGATGCACCTCGTTGGGATCGCGGAAGAAGTTGTTGGCCACGAATTCGCGGCGGCGCTCGTCGCGCAAGCGAACACGCTCGGCGGCTTCCTCCTCCGTCAAACGCAGCCATTGCCCCATGTAAGCGATGCGTTCGTTCAAGGGCGAGATAATACGAACCGAGAGCGTGGTTTCGCGCGGCACGATGCAGTTGGCGCCACGTCCGAGCAGCACGACCTGTCCCTGCGTCGCGAGTGCCAGCACCACATGGGCCAGGTTCACGATAGTCGGATGGTCGCTCAGCAGCTTATCTCGCATCAATTGCTGCAAGCGAGCTTCGACCCAATCGGCGGGCGTGGCCGGCGGCGCGTCCAGCACTACTTGGCTGACAATCGCTTCCTGGGCCATGTATTCGAGCAGTTCTTGATCGTACACCTGCCAGCCGAGCTTGCGACCGACGCGGCGGGCGATGGTGCCTCCACGGGCACCGGCCTCGCGGCTGACGGCGATGGTCAACGCCGACGGACCCGAGCGCGGGGCAGGCGGAGCGCCGCGGTCGCCCTGGAAGCCGTGACGCGGCGTTTCGCGCGGTTGGTCGAGGTGGGAGAGTTGGTGCATGACTCTATTCCTGCTTTCCCTTGCCGCGCTGCTTCCGCTTATTCCGCTGCGCTACGTGCGCGGCTCGGAAAAACAGCACGGTTCGGTAATCACTGCATCACACTATTTCCTGATACTGCGAGCGTGAAAAAACAATGGTGCCGATCCCTAAAAGAACAATCGTCAAGCCCAGCAATACAGCCAGGGCGGTCGTTCCGTCCACGGGGAGAAAGATTTCCGGCCGCTCGGGTTGAATGCCGAACGCGCTGGCTGCATCGAACATCATACAGCGCGAATAGAACCCGATGCTGATACGCTTCAAGTAACCGGGCATGTTGCCGAAGATCACTTCCAGGAAGAATGCATACACGATGGCGGCGACGGCCGGCCGGCGGAAAAACGCGCCCATGAGATAGAACAACGATGAGAACGCCAGGGTCGCCGCCAAAACGGCCGGCCAATACAGCCGAAACGCCAGCCAGCCCGGTTTGCCCCCCGCCAGGCAGAGCAACCCAAATCCGCCCAGATTCAAGCCAAGGGTCCAGGGCAATAGAGCGGCGAATTTCGCGAGGTAGATCGCCGATCGCGGCAAGGGCCGGCTTAGGAGCCAGAGCAAATTATTGCCCTCGCGTTCGCCTCCGAGCGCTTCGGTAGCGAAGCTCAGGTTGAACAGCGGCAACAAGAAACTCAAGAACAACAGGAACACTCCCCAGTGTGAGAAAATGGCGAAGCCAGCGGTCTCGACGATGCCACGCAATGATGCGGCAATCGCAGCCTGCAGCCCCTGCCCTCCCGCCGAACTGTCACTCAGACTCATCAGCAACTGAATTTCATCGGCCCATTGCAAGAACGTCGGTCCCTGGCGATAGGGCCAACGCCATTGGTGCATGCTCCAGGCGCCCATCGCCGTGAATATCGCTACCAGCAAGATGGCGAACACCAACAGACCCACGGCGATCCCAACCATCTGCGACGCCCGCGCCTGCCGCTGCCAGCTCAGCCATACCAGGTAGCACCACGCCCTCGTTCGTGACAAGGTGACAGGGTGACAGGGTGACAGGGTGACAGAAGAGGAACTTGTCGCCTTCTCCGCCGCTTTCTCTTCCCGCTTTACTTGTTCGCCCGTTTCCATTTATTCTTACCCTGTCACCCTTGCACCCTGTCACCTTGTCATCTTCAAGCGGACCGGCCACGAAGCAGATAGCCGAGCACCGCCTGCGTGGAATCGTCGAGAGTCTCCAGGCGAGCGATTTCATACCATTCTTCCAGAATCAAGCGCGTCAATTCCTGGAAGAATCGTTGCGGGTTTCGCGCCCGCACCAGCACCGGATCGACGGACTCTTCCGGCGAGCTATCCAGCAGTTCGACACCGACGACATCACGGAGTTTCAAAAGTCCCGTTGCGAGTCGGCGCTGCTCGACGCTGTCTCTGCCGTTGTCGCCGGGCGCGCTTTTCTTGACATCGATGCGGATCAGCAGCGGGTGATTGTCGAGGCGATCGCGTATCTGAGCCACAGTGCCGACGGCGGCGATACGGCCGTGCGCCATGATGGCGATGTGGTCCGTTAGCTTCTCCAATTCTTCCAGTTCATGACTGGAAATGAGCAGGCATTTGCCCAGGGCGGCCAAATCGCGGAACAAACGAACGAACTCCGAGCGGCCCACCGGATCGATGCCGCTGAGTGGTTCGTCCAGGACCAGCAATTCGGGATCGTGGAGCAGGGCTTGCGCGAGCTTGATACGTTGCCGCATGCCCTTGGAGTAGCCGCGCACACAGCGCTCGGCCCGGCCCGCCATTCCGACGCGCTCCAGGGCCGCCTCAGTGCGTTCCTCGGCTTCGCGCCGCGGATAGCCGCATAGCCGAGCCATCGACTCGACGAATTGGCGTCCCGACATCTCTTCGTAAAAGGCATCGGTTTCCGGACAGTAGCCGACATGCCGCCGCGCTGCCGTGCTCCAGGAATCCCGGCCGAGTACTTGGATGGAGCCAAGATCCGGCCGCAAATGGCCCGTGATCAGACGCATGAGCGTGCTCTTGCCGGCCCCATTGGAGCCGACCAGCCCCGTGATGCCCGAACGCAATTCCAGTGTCACTTGATTGACACCGATGACCGGACCATACCACTTGGACACGCGCTGGCACAACAGCACCGGTTCAAGACAAGGAGACAAGGAGACCGGGAGACCAGGAGAGAAAGGCGCGGTGATTTCTTCCGCTCTCCTTGTCTCCTTGTCTCCGTGTCTCTCTGTCTGCATCTCTAGCGGACGATCTCCACGGCCCGAATCCGGCGAATCAAGTAGATCAGGCATAGCAGGCTCACTCCTCCCAGAAGCAGGGCCGCCTCGTACCACGGTGGTTGATGCCCGAAGCGGATTCGATCCGGATCCAGACCCAGGCACGCGCCGCCAACCAGATAAGTGTCGTTCCACAGGTCGATCAGCCGCCAATGCGGGGCGAAACGCAGACCATCGACCAACGCCGACGAAAGCAAGCGGCAAAAGAAAAACAACGTCGTCCACGTCATGATGAGCGGCACCGTCCGCCGTAGCCAGGTTGCCGTGGCCAACAGCAGCAGTGTCAGTGATACCGTCAAGACCGCGCCATAGCCGAGAATGCCCAAGAGCAAATCCAGGCGTTCGTAGAGGTAATCCCACGATTCCAGCACGCCCCATTGCAGGAACAGGATGACAGCCGGAATCGTGGTCATCAGGTTGATGAACACGGCTACGGCCATCCCCTTGCCGAGCAAGTAATGCCAGCGCGACAGCGGCTTGGACAGGTAAAAGGGCAGACTGCCGAAGCGCAAATCGTTGCCGATCAGAATCGAGCCGGCCAGGGCCAGGACGATCATGACAATGTAGCCCTGGTAGGCGAAGAAGTTGTGATAGGTCAGGGGACCGCCGTCCAATTTCAGGAGTCCGCGGAACAGTTGAATTAGATGGCGCGGGTTCGTGCGCCCCCAGCCGCCCAACTGCACGTCGGATTCGCCAATTTGCGTCTGTGCCCACGATAACAGGTATTGGCCAAAGAAAAAAAGCAGGAAGATGAGCAATCCCAGGACATAGATGGTCCAAAACATCTTCCTGCGAAAGATGCTCATGAGCGAGACGCGCGCGATCGGCCAGACGCTGAGGGCGGATGAGCGAAAATCGCCGTGCCACGGCCGGTAGTGGAGCAAGCCGGTGGGATAGGCGTCTCGCCTGTCGGAGGTTTGGACAGGCCTCCCGCCCGTCCCACCGCTCCGCAGCTCAGGCGTCGCGGCCTGACTCCGACTCTCGCCCATGACGCTCCTCCTCGTTCAAGACGCGATGGAACAACTCTTCGAGATCCTCATCATCCGGCTGGAGTCCGCGCAGCAGGATCTGATGATTTTCGGCCAGCGAGAAGAACGCCCGCGTCACCCAGTTGGGCGGCACAGCAACGCGCAGCTCTCCCCGTCCATTGTCCTGAAGGATGCGCACCCCTTCAAGGCGTAACTCCTCGCGGAAGGCGGCGGCGTCGCCCTGGATTTGCAAGCGGTAACGATCGTGACGGCGCCGGCACAAATCCGCGACGCCGCCCTGCAATAGCAGTCTGCCCTGGTGCAAAATCAGCACGGTGTCGCAAACGCGCTCGACATCGCCGAGCAGGTGGGTGGACAGCAAGATGGATTTGCCGTGATCGCGGCCGAAGCTCAGCAGCAGACGCAGCATGGCATCGCGGCCGGCGGGATCGAGACCACTGGTCGGCTCATCCAAGAGCAGCATGGGAGGATCGTGGACCAACGCCTGGGCCAGCTTGAGACGCTGTTTCATGCCGGTCGAGTATTCTTCCAACAGGCGATAGCGGGCGTCCTCCAGTTCCAGATAGGTTAGTACTTCGTGGGCGCGGCGCTGAGCCTCGCGTCGCGGCATGCCGTAAAGTTCGCCGGCCAAGGCGACGTACTCGGCCCCACGCAGCCCGGGGATGAGGGCGTCTGCCTCGGGCATGTAACCGATGGCGCGGCGCAGGGCAGTGCCATCGACGCCGATGACGTGTCCCAGAACGCGCCCGCTGCCCGACGACGGCGGCAGGAGACCGAGGAGGATTTTGAGCAGGGTGGATTTGCCAGCGCCGTTGGGACCGAGTAGACCAACCCGCCCGGGCGCCAGCTGAAAGCTCACGTCGCGCAAGGCCTGAAAGTTGCCGTACCAGCGGGAGAGATTACGCAGATCGATCATCGCCTCGTTGTCCTTCGCGGTGATCGGACCCATGTTCGCTCCCGTCGCTGCGCTTCCTGCTCATTCGACCTCTGGCGGCTTTTTTCTCGTTCCCCGATTCGATGTGGGAACGAGGACATTGTAGCAAAGCGGGCAAGCCGATTTTGGGAGCCGGCTGTATCGGAAAGCGACTGCGGGGAGAAGGAGAGAGGTTGGAGGAGGCGAAAGAGAGGGCAAACATTGGTGAGGGGGCCATCCGGGCCCCCTCGGGGCATCTCAGCTCCGGGGTTACAGGGTTACATTACTGGGCGGCCACGCCGGCGGCGGGAACCTTCAGCTCAACCTGGCTGGTCTCGCCGGGACGAACGGTCACCTTGGCGGTCGCGATCTGAGGCTTGCCGTCGCGAACAACCTGGGCCTTGAGGGTATATTCGTATTCTTTGCCTTGCTCCAGAGTAGGCGTCACGAACACGCGTTGGGCCGAGGTAGAGGTGGTAGCCTCGCCGTCGATGGTGAGGGTAGCGTCTTCAGGCAAATTGACGATGAGGGTGGCCTCCGTGCTGCTGCCGAGCAAGGCGAGGGCCGAGGTAGCGCCGCCGCCGATCGAGCAAACGCCGCCCGGGCAGGCTCCGCCGCCCATGACGTAGCCGCCGCCGCAGGTGGCACACCCGCCCATCGCGTAGCCGCCGCCCATGCCACAGCCGCCCATGCCACAGCCGCCCATGCCGCAGCCGCCCATCATGGAGCCGCCGCAGCCACCGCCGCAGCCGCCGTGGCGGCCTCCGCGACCACCGCCTCCGCAGCCGCCTCGCCGCGCGGATGCCAGTTGGCTGTCCGCGAGCAAAGCCACGGTCGCTACCGCCACGATCATCAGGAACTTCTTCATCTCTTGATCCTTCCTCAAAAGGTGTGAAGAAACATCCCGCCCGCTCACCCTGAACAGGCGGAAGGACACCAGGCCATAAATCTTGACCATGTTGTCCAAACTTCCGAACTAACCTATCTACACTTTCCGCAACTGTCAACCCTTAGCGATTAAATAGATAGGGAAATTTTTTCAGGATAGAGAGGAAGGGAAAGAGGAAGAGACCTTGAGGAAACGAGGCAGCTGTCCGTTGGAGAGGATAGGAAAGAGAAGAGAAAGAGGCAAGAGATGCATGCTGCAGAGCCGCGACCGTAGGAGGCGAGCGGGGTTGCGTAAGCGCCCCGAGGAAGTTTCTCGGGGCGCTTACGCAACCCCGCTCGCCCTACGAAGTAAGCGTCTCGGGGCGCTTACGCAACCCCGCTCGCCCTTACGGTCGCGGCTCATCCTTATCCACCTCCGCCCGTGGTGGTATCTTCGCCCATACTTTTGCTGTAAAAGGCGTGTTGCTTCCAATGGCGATCCAGGTCGGCGAAGCTCCAGCCGTAATGTTTGCGTAGTGACGCCGCATAGCCGTCGCGCTGGCCATCGCGCACGAAGGCGGCGAATCGCTCCGCCCCCTTCTGGCGTGTCAGAAAATCGACCAGAGAAACGCTCTGGGCATAGAAGACCCCCAGCTCGCGCGGCTCGGGATAATCGTGCATCTCGATGAGGGCGCGCATAGTGAACAGCGCATCATCGGCACGCCAGCGCGGCAAGTAACGCAAGTGCATATCGATGTGCTTGGGCGCTTCGGCGAGGACGGCCATGCCCTCATCAGCCCAGCGCGGCACGCGACCCCCGCCGAGCCGGCCTGCGAGCACGGCATGCGTAACCTCGTGCGGCACAATGCCTTTGAGCAAGTGAGCCCGTGCCCCGTGTACGTGGATACAGCGACTGATCACTTTGCCTTCTTCCGCGCGAACATCGGTGTGCCCGCCTCCCGGATTGACGGGCGCGCCCGTCGCCTCGCCGTAGGCGTCTCCGGTCGGATAAAGGCAAATCCGGCATTTCGGTTCCCACTTCGCGCCGACCTCTCCGAACCATTTGCGCATCTGGGCGGCACGCGTTTGCTCGGCCGTCCGCAGCACAGCCTCGGCGAAAGAGCGCGGGTGCTGATGTGACAGCTGAAAGTTGACCGTTTCGGCAATCTGCCAGCCGTCCTCTCCCCGCTGATGCTTTACGCGGACAACCGACTCGTCGGCGCCGGCCTGGTTCTTTGCCGGCGGCGCTTCAGCGTGAGTTAAAGAAATCGGGATGAGGGTGAGAATTACGAGGAATGATCCGTCGCGCCACTGCGAGGACATGCACGTTCCTTCCTGGTTAGGTGTGACTGGCGAACTCCATTGTCCACCCACAGGGGACGGGTTCCTTGGGGAGAGAGCCGCGTAAAGAAGCACGCGGCGGGGACCGCCCCGAAGAGGGATTAGCAGGTAGACATTACTACCCTACCATAAAAGATCCCTACAGTAGCGGTCCAGAGGAAAATCGTTGGTTTTTTCCGGGGGCAAAGCATGGTGGTTGCTTGATGCCTCTTTCGCAAGCGACTACAATGAGGTAGACTTTGGGCGTGGCATGGCGGTACAATCCTCGCCCCCGCCCCAATGTCAATTGAACCCAAGTCAGGAGTGTACCATGAGTTATGGGTATGATTATTCCGTGGCCGCGCGCGCGGCCAGCAGCGATCGCGCTCTGTTTATCCGGCGGACCTATGCCCATCTCGCCGGCGCGATTCTGGCTTTTATGGGCATCGAAGCGTTATTGCTGAACGCACTCAGCATTGAGCAACAGAACGCCATTTTTCAGATGATGGGCGGCTACGGTTGGCTCGTTGTCATGTTGGCCTTCATGGGCGCCAGTTGGCTGGCCCAAACCTGGGCGCAGTCGGATTCTTCTCCCGCTATGCAGTACCTCGGCCTTGGGCTGTACGTTGTTGCCGAGGCCGTCATCTTCCTGCCGCTGCTCATCATTGCCGAACGCTTCGTGCCCCAGGCAATCCCAACAGCGGGCATCCTCACGTTGGCAGTCTTTGGCGGGCTGACTCTCTCAGTTTTCGTGACGAGGAAAGACTACTCGCCGCTGCGCCCCATTTTGTGCGTGGGCAGCCTAATCGCCTTGGGCGTCATCGTCGCCGGCGTCATTCTGCATTTCCCGCTGGGGCTGTTTTTCTCCTTCGCGATGGTGGCCCTGATGTCGGGTTATGTTCTCTATTACACTTCGCAGGTGATGCTGCACTATCGCACCGATCAGCACGTGGCCGCGGCCTTGGCCCTGTTCGCCGCCGTGGCGACGCTGTTCTGGTACATCCTGCGCATCGTCATGGCCTTCAGCAGCCGCGATTGAGCGCCAAGCTTCTTTGGATTCACAAAGGCCGCCGGTCCGAGGGATCGGCGGCCTTTTTTGTTTTTTAGCGCGATGTTTTTTCTTGTCGAGGTCGCGTCGTGCGGGTTACGATGTCTTCACCTGCCGCGTATGCCTCCCTGGCATCAAGGAGAAGACATGTCGAGAAATCCCACCGCCATTTGCCCTGGACCTCGCCGTTTGTCGCGTCGGGAAGTTCTGCAAGTCGGCTCTGCTGGTCTGCTTGGCCTCAGTCTGCCGCGCTTGCTCAAGGCGGGCGAACAGCGAAGAACGAAGGCGGACTCGTGTATCATCATCTTCCTCAACGGCGGGCCGAGCCATCTCGACATGTGGGACATGAAACCGGAGGCACCCAAGGAAGTGCGCGGCGAGTTCAAGCCGATCGCCACCAGTCTTCCTGGGGTGCAATTCAGCGAACATTTGCCGAAGCTGGCCCGGCACATGCACCGCTGTACTCTGGTTCGTTCGGTGCATCACAGCGTGAACAACTCCCACGCGGCCGCCGTGTACACCGGGCTTACCGGCCACGACCGCGGCGAGATCGGCGGAGGCGCCAAGCCGACCGATCATCCGGCCATCGGTTCCGTGATGGGGCTATGCCGGCCGCCGGTGAAGCCGGTCGTGCCCTTCGTGTCGATGCCGTACGTCACACAGGAAGGCGCCGGCGGCCCTCCGCAGCCAGGTTTCTTCGGCGGACTGCTCGGCCGCCCTCGCGATCCCCTTTTCGTCCTGCGCAACCCCGATGCTCCTGATTTCGCGATGCCCGAGCTGGGACTCGGCGCGGAAATGAACGCCGACCGCCTCGGCTCGCGGCGGCGTCTCCTCGATCGACTGCACGTCGGGACCGACGATCGTTTTGCCCAGGAGATGTCCGGCTTCCAGGGCAAGGCATTCGATCTGCTCGTATCGGCGGTGGCCCAGAAGGCTTTTCGGCTCGATCAGGAGCCGTTGGCCGTGCGTGAACGCTATGGGCGCAATATCTACGGCCAAAGCGTGCTGCTAGCGCGGCGCCTCATCGAGGCGGGCACGCGCGTGGCTTGCATCTCGTGGGCGCCGGACGCCAACGCCACCTGGGATACGCACGGCAACAATTTCGTCAGTCTGAAAACCCGACTGCTTCCGCAATTCGATGCAGCCGCCTCAAGCCTGTTGACCGACCTGGAGGAGCGCGGCCTGCTGGATCGGACTATCGTGGCAATGATGGGCGAATTCGGTCGTTCGCCAAAGGTCAATGGCAATGCCGGCCGCGATCATTGGAATTTCTGTTACAGTCTGCTCTTGGCCGGCGGCGGCTTCCAGCGCAGCTTTGTCTACGGAGCCAGCGACAAAATCGGCGCCCGCCCAAGCCGTAACCCCGTCACGCCCGGCGACATCATCGCCACCCTCTACACCTGCCTGGGTATCGATCCCAATTTGGAATTAACGGATCGCTTAGGGCGACCATTTGCGTTGGTGCCCTGGGGCACGCCGATCCGCGACTTGCTGGCATGATGACGCCTTTCGCGATAACGGCGAATTAGTTTCACTCAAAGCCCAAGAGGGTCAGGGTGAATGGCTTTGGAACTGCGGCCCTGTTGGCCGAAAAAAGTGGATGGGAGATTGTGGACGATTCCACCTACGTTTTCTTCGACTTTACGCAGCCCCACGACGGGATTCCTTCTGGGCCAGCGAGGCTTTTCTCGGGGAAGTCTCGCTGGCCGTTTGCGCTCCTTAGAATCTCATCCTTACTTTCATTGCTTCACACGCTCCTCGTGGGGACTTCGCCCGTTGGGAGGTTGTCCAAGGATGTATTGCCTTCGAGGTTGGCAAATGCGTGCTCAATCACCTGAAGGGATTGATCCCCAATCGACGACCAATGCGATGCGGCATCGCGTTGCACTGGTTGGACATCACCAGTCAGGCTGGGGGCAATAGTGTCTGAGCGTGTAAGCACCGGGAGTGTCGGTCCGATGGCCAGCCCAGCCGCCGGCGAACCAACAAGGCCACGAGCAAGGAGAGCGGCATCGAAAGCTGTCTGGTCCATCGATGGATTCAGCGCCCCCGCCGTGCCCACAGGGCCGGGCAACGATTCGTCCGAGCCGGCTGATGTGCTCACGGAGGACGGGTTGAAGTTAGAAAGACGCTGCGGCGTGGTCGAGGCGAGATTCGCCGAGGAGCCCGCCGGGAAAAAGATGCCGTTGCGCTCGTGTGCGAGCTGGGCGAAGAAATTCCCGGGCGCCAGGGCCGTGCTCGTCGCCAGGTTGCCCACGTTCGAGGTGAAGCTGAACCCCGAGGCGTCGCTACCCGACCACTGGACGGTGACGTTGTTGTTATTGACTTCGTTGAAAAGCCCCGCGAAGCCGTCCGCCGCATCCTTGATGTTGACGCGCCGCGTCACTGGGCCGTTCCAGACGACGTTGAAAGACACGTTGGCATCGACACCAGCCGTCTGCCAATTGGGTCCCAGGGAAATGTTGCCGGCGAAACCGCTTGGTGAATAGTAGCTGACCTCGGAAAGATTGCTTACGTGCATTTCGGCAGTGCCCGCTGCCGGGTTGACCTGCACGTCGCTATCGGGAATCACGGCAGTCCAGAAGACTCGAGTTCCAAAGCCGTTGCCGCTGTCTACGCTGCTAACCTTGGGACCAAAGCCGGGGTTGAAGTCATAAATCTGCGTCGAGTCGTTCACAAAGTCGAACTGACCTTGGTAGAGGTCCAGTCAGACCTCGGCGAAGGTGTGGTGGTATTGCGCACCATCGACGGCCTGGTAGGTTCCCTGCATGAAGCGCAGGTCCGCATCCCACAGGTAGGTCTTGCCGTCGCTGCCCGTCCCCGTGCCCTGAACGCGAGCGCCGCCGTAGAAGCCATTGAAGTTGTTAATCTCATTCTGCTCGTTGCCGACAGGCGGCGGCGCGTCGACAGGGCCGGGGTAATTCTGGTAGGTATCCGGGCCGCCATACGGGTTGGCAGCCAGGGCCAGGGGGAGCGGAATGGGCTTGGGCGTCGCGCCGCCCAGGGCAACCAGGCTTTCGCTCAGTCCCCCTGACAGGACGGTGCGATCCTCCAGCAGCTCAAGATTTAACTTGGTCTCGACAGGCCGTGGCCGCGAGCGTCGCGAACAAGTCGTTGTGCTTCCCGTACGTCGAGGAGCAAACACCCAGAACAGATGGCACTGCATCGTGCGTCTCCTTCGTAAATGTGGTCCGCGTTATAATGAAGTACCATCCCCGCCGGCGCGCAGACCGAGCGCCGGGGAGATGTCGGGCCGGTGAGGAGTCTGCTCGGCGGCAGAGCCTCACCGGCCAACATTTCTATTTGTCACCAGTTCAGTGTGCGAATGGATCGAACGGCCCAACAAGTCGGCTACGGCCGCGCCAATCGCAAGATGTAAACCGTGCCATTGCCATTCGCGGTTGCCAAATGGCGGCCATCGGGGGCGAAGCAGACACCGTGAACAGGTCCCGTCAGCTGCCACTCGCGGAGCTTGTCTCCGCCCGCCACATCCCAAAGAATGATCCGGCCATCGCTACCAGAGGAGGCCAGGGTCTTGCCGTCTGGGGCGAAAGCTACGCTCATAACGCCGCCTGTATGCCACTTCAGGAAGACCCGGCCGGAAGACGCCGGATCGATCAAGTCCCACAGCCGGATAGTTTTGTCCCCGCTGCTAGAAGCCGCGAAGCGACCGTCAGGGGAATAGGCGACACAATGGATTGCGGAAGTATGTCCCTGAAACGAGCGCAGCTCTTTGCCGCTCTTCATGTCCCAAACGCGCACGGTGCTATGCCAATCCCCGATAAGGGCCGTGCCGAGGTCCGGAGAGATTGCAACGCATGACACGTAGTAATTGCCGCGCGTTCCGAATTCGCGCAGCTCACGCCCGCTTCTGAGATCCCATAAAAGAACCTGCCCTTCGCAGCTCGTGAGAGCGCGCTGACTGTCCGGCGAGATGGCTACGCACCCGGCCCCTCCGGTAGAAGGGCCTGGCAAATGCAGCAGTTGCTTGCCTGTCTCCACGTCCCATAACCGCCACGGTCCGGAGCGATCGCCTTCGGGCGGCTGCGGCACAAAGAACTCAGACATCTCGCTGCCCGATAGAGCGCGGCGCCCATCGGAGCTAACCGCTAGACTAACGATTGGGTCGGAGTGCCCGATAAACGTGCGCGTTTCCTTTCCGGAGGTCACATCCCACAGCCTCAGTTTTTTGTCCCCTCCTCCTGATAGAATGCGGCGTCCATCCTGTGTGAAGATTGCTCCATAAGTAGCCCCGACCGGCCCCGTGATCGGCCTCAGCTCCTTGCCAGCATCCAAGTCCCATAACCGAAGGGTGCCATCCGCATTGCCGGAGACCACTCTGGCCCCGTCGGGCGCCAAAGCGATAGACAAAACCGGCCTCCCAGATCCAGAAAGGTTAGCAAGCTCTTTGCCCCTCTCCACATCCCATAGGCGGATCGTACCGTCGTTACCACAGGAAATGGCACGGTGGCCATCCGGGGCGAAGGCGACCTGCTGGACGGGATGGGCATGCCCCTCGAAGCGACGCAGCTCTTTGCCGCTCTCCAAGTCCCAGAGCCGCACATGGTAATCCCGCGCTTCGACATCAGCTCCGTTTCTGTTTGCGTGGGCTGTACCGGATAACGCCCGACGGCCATCTGGAGAAAAGGCCACCGAGTGAATATGGCCGGAGTGCCCTTCCAGGCAACGCAATTCCCTACCGCTTTTCAGTTCCCACAGCCGCGCCGTCCGATCGCTGCTCCCGGAAAGAACGCGAAGGCCATCCGGCGAGATGCTCACGCAATCGACATGATTGGTGTGTCCTGTAAATCGTCGTAGCTCTTTGGCCGTTTCCACGTCCCACAGACGGACCGTGTGATCCTCTGCCGAAGAAAGCACTCGACGCCCATCGGAAGCCACCACCACGCCTGTAACTTGTGCCCCCACCACGAAGCGGCGCATCTCCGAACCAGTCGTTACATCCCACCAGCGCAAGGTGCCATCTTTTGAACCAGACAAAACATGCCGACCATCCGGGGCGAAGGCCACACTCTGCACCCAATTCGCATGCCCGCGCAGCACGGCTTGCTCACGCATCGTCGCGGCATCCCAAATGCGAATCACGAAGTCCTCGCCGCCGCTGGCGATCCGACGACCATCCGCACTCCAGGCCACCGACAGCACACGTCCCCAATGGCGCTGCCGATGTGAGCCGAAGAGAGCAACCAATTCCGGCGGCTGCCACGAGAAACGCTCCTCCGGCGGAATCCGCAATGGGTCCAATCCATCCAGAGGACCGGGCGGAAATGTCAAGGACGCTTCACCGCCTTCCATGCTCACGCGGACCACTCGGCGATGATTCCGGCTGACGGTAACAACTTCGTCGCGAATCGGTTTGCCGTCCTTGCTCGCCAGCAACCGGTAACTGCCGGGGCGCAGCCGGACCTCCTGCGGGCCAGCGCCCGTGACGGTGATGTCGCCATCGCCCTCGACGGTGACCTTGATCGACGGATCATCGACCTCCACCACCAACGTCCCCGCGGGAGTGAGGACGCGGAGGACCGTGCCGGTGAATCGTGTAACGCCGATTGCCTCGCTGAATCCAATGCCCGCCAGCAGCAGCGCGGCCAGAGCCGCCGCGATCATCCGGCGGTGCGGCTTGGATTTGGCAAAGCGAGGGCGCGGAGTGGCGGACGGCGAATTCTCGTTCAAGAGTCCGCGTTCTTGATTCGTCATCGAAGGCCCGTCCAGCGCCGGTATCATGGGCGCTGATTGCTCGTAATTGGCCAGATGCTTGCCGAGCAACTCGGCGACCTTGGCCGCGCTTTGATAGCGTTCGACCGGGTTCTTCGCGTGAAGCTTGCCGATGATTTGAGTCAGCCAGTCGGGGATCTCCGGGTTGATCTCCCGAATCGAGCGCGGCGTGTCTTCGCAAACGCGTTTAAGGACGGCCATCATACCGCTTGCGCGAAAGGGCGATCGGCCCGTACACATGGCGTACAGCACGCTCCCCAGGCTGAAGAGGTCAGCGCGGTGATCGACCAACTCGCCCTTTGCTTGTTCCGGGGCCATGTACAGGGGAGTGCCGGCTACTACTCCGCTGCGCGTGAGACTCGCATCGTCTACCGCGCGAGCGAGGCCGAAGTCGGTCAGCTTAACCCGCGCCACCCCGTTTTCCAACAGAATGTTCGCGGGCTTGATGTCCCGGTGGATCAAACCTTGCGCATGGGCCGCGGCTAACCCCGCCGCTGCTTGGAGACCGATGCGGAGAATCTCTCGGACCTCCAGCGGGGCGGCTTTGTCGAGCCGCTCCTGAAGCGAGACCCCGGCGATGTATTCCATCACCAGATAGGGCAGCCCGTGAATCTCCTCGACGGCGTGTATGCTGACGACATGTTCGTTTCGCACAGCCGCGGCCGCCCGTGCTTCGCGGACAAAGCGCTTGCGCGCCGTGGCACTGGCAGCCAACTGCGGGGCCATCATCTTAACGGCGACAATGCGATGCAACGATTCGTCAAAGACTTTGAGAACCATCCCCATGCTGCCGCGGCCCACGATCTCCAATGCCTCATAGTGGGCCAACCGGCCCAGAGAATCGGGACGGGCCGACGCGCAGAGAACACTCAGTTCCTCACTCGTGCCAGTCCGGTCGCAGTCAGCGCGCATGCCGATTTTTTCCTCGTCGTGTGTCAGATCCTCACTCAGCCGATCCGGAACGGATTTGACAAGGAAATCGCCGGCTTCCTCGTGGGATCTCAGCAGCGCCGCGATCCGGCGGCGCAATGCCGCGTTATCGCCGCAAGCCTCATTCAGGTAGGCAGCTCGCTCGCTCGGCGTGTCCCGATCGAGTGCTTCCATAAATATCGATTGTTCGTCCATAGGCGCGAGATCCTCGGAGGCAACTCCGGTCCATCTACCTATCAGTGCGAAATTCTCGCTGGGATCACGCCACGCTTTTCAGGAATTGTCGCCGGAGGGCGGTGAATCTTGGAGTTCTTGATGAAGCCACGCCCGCGCGTAGACCCACATGCGATCGGCCGTTCGCGGCGATACGCCCAGGAGTTCGGCCACCGTCGGCAGAGGGAGTCCGGCATAGTAACGGAGACGGACCAACTCGGCCGCCTTCGCGTTCGTCGCTGCCAGTTTGGTCAGCGCTTCATCCAGGCTAACGACACTTTCTAAACTATTAGGATCGTAAGTATCTTTCTCTTCAAGATCATGGCGAACAAACCCACCGCCTCGTTTGTGGCTTCGCTTACGACGGGCATTCTCAATAAGGATGCGGCGCATGGCCTCGGCAGCCGCGGCAAAAAAGTGGCCGCGGCTATTCCACTGCCTGCCCGCCCCACCCTCCATCAATCGCAAATACGCCTCATGGACGAGCGCTGTGGCCTCAAGAGTCTGGCCAGGCTTTTCCTGGTCCAGTTTCTCAGCCGCGAGCCGCCGAAGTTCGTCATAGACCAGCGGCAATAGCTGCTCCGCAGCGACGGGGTCGCCTTGTTCACCTGCGCTGGTCATTGGGCTGATTTCGCTCATGGCCTCAAGAATAACCACTCAACAGGTCCCTTGCAATCGTCAACTTTCGCAACCAATCCGTTGAGGCATTGGAGATGGGGACTCTGTTATGATCGGGCGCGTTGGGTCATCTCGTCTCAGTTTGGCCAAGCTCGCAGCGCCAGAGCCGCAACTTGACGCAGCTCGGCGCGGTTGGCACCGCTGGCGGCCTGGACCGCAATCCCCTGCATAACCGCGACGATGTAGCGAGCGAGATCCGCGGGGTCGGAATCGCCAGGCAGATCGCCATCAGCGATGGCACGCTCGAAGCGCTTGCGGATCGCGGCTTCGCCCGCCAAACGCCGCGCCGCCAACTCTCGGCGGATGGATTCGGCCGTCTCGCCACATGCCAGCGCTCCCTGCACCAAAAGGCACCCGCGCGGGTTGCGCCGGTCGGTCACTACTTCGATGGTCCCGTCGAGTAGTCGTTCGGCAACCGCGCGTGCCGTCGGCTCGCCCATCGCCTCGCCGAGATAGCCAGCCGGCCCCTCGGCGTAGCGATCGAGCGCCTGTCGAAACAATTCTTCCTTGCTCCCGAAGGCGGCGTAGAGGCTCGGCCGGTTGATGCCCATGGCCCTGGTCAGCTCTGGCAGGGTTGCGCCCTCATAGCCCTTGCGCCAGAATACGCGCAGCGCGCGGTCGAGCGCTTGATCGATGTCAAATTCGCGGGGACGTCCCCTCGGCACTTCTTGACTCCTCATTTTTGTACCTATTAGTACACTATAGGCCTTGACCGAGCTTGTCCAGGCCCATATTATGTACCGATGAGTACACAAGAGGCCGTGGAACGGTCGAACCATTCACAGGAGCAAGGCAATGTCTCACAAACTTTCGGGCAAAGTGGCCGTCGTCACCGGCGCGTCCAAGGGCATCGGCGCTTCCATCGCCAATCACCTGGCCGACGAGGGGGCGGCCGTGGTGGTCAATTATTCCTCCAGCAAGGCAGGCGCCGATCGTGTCGTTGCCGAGATCGTGGGCAAGGGCGGTCGGGCGGTTGCCGTCCAGGCCGACCTATCGAAGCCGGCCGACATTGTACGGCTGTTCGCCGAGGCGAAAAAAGCGTTCGGCCGGCTCGACATCCTGGTCAATAACGCCGGCATCTACGAATTCGCGCCGCTCGAAGCCGTGACGCCCGCGCACTTCCACAAGCAGTTCGACCTGAACGTCCTCGGCCTGATCCTCGCCACTCAGGAGGCTGTCAAGCACTTCGGTCCGGGCGGCGGCAGCATCATCAACCTGAGTTCGATCGTCAGCACCTCCGCGCCTGCGTACGCCTCGGTCTATAGCGCCACCAAGGCTGCCGTGGATGCCGTGACCCGGTCTCTGTCCAAGGAACTAGGCCCGCGCAAGATCCGGATCAACTCGATCAATCCCGGCGTCGTCGAGACCGAAGGTGTCCATGCCGCCGGCATCCCCGACAGCGATCTCCGCAAACAATTCGAGGCGCAAGCGCCGCTTGGCCGCATCGGACAGCCTCAGGACATCGCGCCGGCGGCCGTCTTCCTGGCCTCGGACGATTCGGCCTGGATCACCGGGGAAACGCTCTACATCGCGGGCGGGTATCGCTAAGGATCGATTGGAGGTATCCGAGCTTGACGTGTAAGCGAAGGCGATTCATTCCTTCACTTACGCGTCAGGCTCGGAAACAATCCCGTCGGTCCGCGTCCGCCTCGTTGCCCCGCCGGCTCACCGGCGTAAGATGACGGCGACGGCAAGACGAAGGCAGGAACGCGGTGCCCCCGGCAGACGGAGGAAGACACATGGCAACGATGCGTGTCGCGCAAGTCCCCCACCCCAAAGTCCCTTTCGAGATCGTTGAAAGGCCAATTCCGGACCCGGGCGCGGGAGCGGTGCGAATCAAGGTGCAAGCCTGCGGCGTTTGCCACAGCGATTCTCTCGTCAAGGAGGGTATTTACCCCGGCATTCAGTATCCGAGGGTGCCCGGCCATGAGGTTGCCGGCGTGATCGACGCGGTCGGACCCGGCGTCGCCGGATGGGAACCGGGCCAAAAAGTGGGCGTCGGCTGGAACGGCGGCTACTGCGGCTATTGCGACCACTGCCGCCGCGGCGAATTTTTCGCCTGCGAGCGCGGCCAAGTCACCGGCATCAGTTTTGACGGCGGCTACGGCGAGTACATGATCGCCCCGATCAGTGCAGTCGCGCGGATGCCGGCCGATCTGCCGCCTACTGAATCTGCTCCCCTCATGTGCGCCGGAGTCACCACGTTCAATGCTCTCCGCAACAGCGGGGCGCGGCCCGGCGATGTCGTCGCCGTACTGGGGTTGGGAGGCCTGGGACACCTCGGAGTCCAGTACGCCGCCAAGATGGGCTTTCATACGGTCGGCATCGCACGCGGCAAAGATAAGGAGCCGCTGGCCCGCCAGTTGGGCGCGTCCATCTACATCGACAGTCAGGCCCAGGATCCCGCCGCGGAGCTTCTCAAGCTGGGCGGCGCCAAGGTCATCCTGGCGACGGCCACCAGCGGCGAAGCGATGAGCGCCGTGCAAGGCGGCCTGGCCGTCAACGGCACGCTGCTGGTCATCGGCGCGGCCGAGTCGATGCAGGTGTCTCCCATGTTGTTGCTATCGGGCTGCCGCGCGGTCAAGGGCTGGTACTCCGGCACCTCGATCGACACGCAGGACACGCTGGCGTTCAGCGAGCGAACCGGTGTGAAGTCGATGAACGAATCCTATCCGCTCGAGCGCGTCGCCGAGGCGTATGAACGCATGATGAGCGGCAAGGCGCGCTTCCGGGTGGTGTTGACGATGCAGAAGTAAGAAAAGATTATGATGCTTTGAAATATCACGGTAAACCGTGTCAGAACATGGAGAAAACTGGCAAATATCACGGAGAGTGGCAGAGTTCGGCTTTTTTGGGCCTATTTCTTGCATTTTTTCGTTGGCATCAAAGTTGCGTAATCGCGGAGAGAAATGAACGACCCCTTGGGTAGTTCAAGGAAATGTAGCGCACACCCTACCTGCTCCACACCGACTAGCAGAGCAGGAGGCTGACTTGTACACTTTGCGTTGTTGACCGTACCTCCGGAGGCACACGCGCGACCCCTGGAGGGCACTAATGCGTTTTGCTTCCGTCTCCGGACACCCGTCTCTCTCCCGCAGAAACCTACCCCCATCAGCTTTTGCGCTGACGCTCCCCCCGCTCTGTACGACCTGTTCCTTGGGGGGTGAGCCGGTCAATCCGTTACGCGGGAAGCTTCTTATGAACGCTCAGCCCGCAATCGAGGCTCAAGCCCTTTCTCCCCCTGCCGAGTGCGACCAAGGCTAGCGGGTCCTATCGGTGATTAAGGGTCCATCAACAGACAATCGAGCAGAGCCAAATGAATCGCGATCGCGTCTGCGCCGCTTCTGCGCTCATCGAGCTATTGGCAAAGATTGTCATTATCGCCATTCGCGACACCCTCATCGGCAATAGAAGGAGATCGTGAGATGATTCGCTTATATGCAAAACCGTTCCTGCATCTGGCCGCGCTTGGACTGACGGCGCTGGCAGCGTCAGGCTGTGATCCGTCTGCGGTCACAGTGAGCGGCAAAGTGACAGCAGGCGGTCGCCCCGTAACGGCCGGCACCGTTTTGTTCCTTGGCGCCGACAACCAAATCGCCACAGGGAACCTGGACGGCGAGGGACACTACGTGGTCCCGCACGCCCCTACAGGAAATGTCAAAGTTGCCGTGCTCACCTTGCGTCCCCAACAGATCAAAGCGGCGCGGTATCGACCCAAGGAGGCACCACCTCTGCCCAGCCGGCTCACCAATTTGGTCCCGGTCGCTGAGAAGTATCAAAGTCCTGAAACTTCCGGGTTAACCTGCGACGTTCAAAAATCGCGGCAGGAATACGACATCGCCCTACCCTGACAGCATTTCATCACGAATTCTCCGGTGATCTTCACTCGACAACGACCTAGATGTCTCACGAAGGAGGACGACATTGATGCGTTTGAACTTCTCGCTCCGAGCGTTGGGCGTGATGGCTGCGTTGACGGCGGCGCCTGGCCTCGCAGTGGCCGAGTCGGCCACCCCAACGGCAACTGAGGCGGCTCGAATCGATTTCTTCGAGAAGAAAGTCCGACCGATCCTGGTCAGCCACTGCTACACGTGCCACTCCGCCGACACCAAACCGTCGGGCGGGTTGCGCGTGGACGACCGCAATGGACTGCTGGCCGGCGGCAACACGGGACCGGCCGTTGTGCCAGGGGATCCGGACAAGAGCTTGCTGCTCCGGCGAGTAATCCAAAAGAACGTTAAGCGGAGGATGCCGCTAGAAGGCAAACCACTTTCCGACGAGCAGGTTGCCCTCTTGTCGGCGTGGATCAAGGATGGGGCCGCGTGGCCGCGCGTGCTGCCCCCGGCGTCATTCGGCAAGACGAAGCAGCGCTACGAGACTCTCAAAAAGAAACATTGGGCCTGGCAGCCGCTGACCAACCCAATCCCGCCGGCCATTGCCGACGCTGGATGGCCAAAGGATGACATCGATCGATTCCTGCTGGAGAAGCTCGAAGCAAAAGGCCTTAAGCCCGTCGGCGACGCGGACAAGCTCGTGCTGCTCCGGCGCGTCACGTTCGACCTGACCGGTCTGCCGCCGACCCCGGCCGACAGCGAGGCATTCCTCAAGGACACCAGCCTCAACGCCTTCACCAAGGTCGTGGACCGGCTTCTTGCCTCCGAACGGTTCGGTGAACGCTGGGGACGGCACTGGCTCGATGTCGCCCGTTATGCCGAATCGACCGGGCCGTCACGCAACATTCCGTACCCCCACGCCTGGAAGTACCGCGATTACGTTATCGATAGCATCAACGCCGATGTCCCCTTCGATCGCTTCATCACCGAGCAAATCGCCGGCGATCTGTTGCCCGCTGTCTCCAACACGGAGCGCGACCGCCTGCTGACCGCCACCGGCTTTCTTGCTCTAGGCGTCAAGGACGTCAATCAGCGCTTCAAGGTTCGATTCCTCATGGACAACGTCGATGAACAGATCGACGTGGTTAGCCGTTCAGTGGTTGGCCTGACGGTGAGCTGCGCCCGCTGCCATGATCACAAGTTCGACCCGGTGCCCCAGGCCGATTATTACGCGCTCGCCGGCATCTTCACCAGCACGGACAACTGCGCGGGCCTACGGAGCAGGATGGGAGGAGGCGGCCTTGCCTACTACGACCCGTCGATGCTTGTAATTCTGACCGGCGCTCCACCGCCGGCGGCCCCACCTGAGCAGATCGAGAAGCTGAAGGCGAAGGTGGCCGAGGCCAAGAAAAAGTGGGACGCTATCCGCGGCACTCCCGAAGGGCTGAAACTGGCCGCCGACGGACGACCGACCCAGAGGCCATACCGGCTTGCATACGAAAAGCTCCAGGCCGAGTTGAACGACCTGACAGACCCGGCGGCGCGTGGTTACGCCGTTCATGGGGTGCGAGACGCCAGGACGGTCGGGGACACGGAGCTTCGCGTTCGCGGTCAGGCGGAAAAACTCGGACCGGTGGTCCCAAGGGGATTCCTTACTGCGTTTGCAGTTCCTGACGCCCCCTCCGTCAACCCAAAACAGAGCGGCCGGCTCGAACTTGCTCAGTGGCTCACCAGCCCGAAGAACCCGTTGACGCCGCGAGTGATTGTTAACCGCGTTTGGCAGCATCTGTTCGGACAAGGCATTGTGAGCACGGTCGATAACTTCGGCGTCACGGGCGACGCCCCATCGCACCCGGAATTGCTCGATTACCTGGCGAACCGCTTCATTCGTGATGGCTGGTCCGTGAAGAAACTGGTGCGGGCGCTGGTGCTGACGCGGGCATATCAGCTCAGCTCTCAAGCAACGGCGGCACATCGGACCGCCGACCCGGCCAATCGGCTCATCTGGCGGCACAGTCCACGGCGACTCGAAGCCGAGGAGATCCGCGACACGATGTTGACAGCAGCCGGGAGCTTGAACCTGAAACGACCCACTGGTTCCCCAGCCCAGACACTCAAGATGATCGAGATGCGCGACAATGGCCCGGAAGCCGCTGCTATCCACGACCAGTCCGATAAGAGCCTGAGCCGTAGCGTGTATCTGCCGCTGCTTCGCGGCGTGACGCCCCGATCCCTTGAAGCGTTTGATCCGGTCGAGCAGACCCTCGTCACGGGACGCCGGGACGCGACCACTGTGCCGAGTCAAGCCCTCTATCTGCTCAACTCGTCGTTCGTGCGGCGGCAGTCGCTCGTACTGGCCGAACGCTTGCTCAAGCCAAAGGATGCTTCCACGAACGAGAGGATTCAGACGGCATACCGGCTGACGCTCGGCCGCGCCGCAACCGAGAAGGAAGCCCAAAGGGCGCGGTCCTTCCTGGCGGAGTACGAGTCGGCCTACCGTGACTTGCCACACCCACGGACGAAGCCAAAACTCGCGGACACGGTGAAACCGATAAAGCCGTCGCAGGTGCCCGCCAACCCGGACGAGATCGATCAGACCGGCGAACCGATCATGGAAGACGTGATCGAGCCGAAGGACGCGAAGACAGCTGCCTGGCTCGCCTTCGTGCAGGTTCTGTTCGGCTCTGCCGAGTTCCGTTATTTACCCTGACTTGAACTGGTTCCGCTCGACAAGCGGAACCTCCCTCACGCGATCATATACTGGAGGAAATCCTTATGAGTCTGAACATACCGCAGACGCCCGTGATTTCTCGCCGCCAGTTGCTCAAGTCGGCCGGAGCTGGTTTTGGCTACCTTGCCTTGGCCGGACTGCTTGGGGAGAGTGCCCGTAAGGCCCTGGCCGCGGGGAAGGCGCCAGCATTGGCTGCGAAGGGCGCGCACTCCGAAGCCAAGGCCAAGCGGATCATCTTCCTGTTCATGCAGGGAGCGATGTCGCAGGTGGACACGTTCGAGTACAAGCCCAAACTCCAGAAGGACGACGGCCAGCCCGGTCCTGGCGGCGGCAACCTTACCGGGTCGAAGTTCAAATTCAAACAGTATGGCGAGACAGGCAGCTGGTTTTCCGAGTTGCTGCCCAATCTCGCCAAACACGCGGACAAGCTCTGCTGGCTCCGCGGACTTCACACCGACACGCCGGCCCACCCGCAAGCTGTTGTGCAGCTACACACGGGCAGTGCCAACGCCGCCCTAACTCGGCCGAGCATGGGTTCCTGGCTCCTGTACGGCCTGGGTACCGAGAACCAGGATCTGCCGGGCTTCGTCACGATCAATCCTCCGCCGAATTTCGGCGGCGCCGTGAACTACGGCAGCGCCTTCCTGCCCGCCCACTTCCAGGGCACTCGCATCAACGACCAAGGCTATTTGCCAAACTTGAAGCCGCAGTCAGCCCTGAATCTCCAGCGGAAGCAACTCGATCTGCTCGAGTCCATGAACCGCGACCTCGCCGCCAACCCCGGTGCCCCGGACGCGGTGGAGGGCGTCATCGCCTCCTATGAGCTGGCGTTCAAGATGCAAGGGAAGATCCCGGAATTGCTCGATCTGTCGAGCGAGCCGCGGAAGGTCCTGGACCTCTACGGAGTAAAGCCCGGCCCGGCCGGCAGTTTTGCGCGCCAGTGCCTGTTGGCCCGCCGCTTGAGCGAGGCCGGAGTGCGGTTCGTCGAGATCTGCCAGCCGGGATGGGACCATCACAGCAACCTGCACAAGGGACTCATCGAGCGCTGTAGCTCCGTCGATCAGCCGACGGCGGCCTTGTTGTTCGACCTGGAGCAGCGCGGCCTCCTGGACGAGACACTGGTGCTGTTCGGCTCCGAGTTCGGACGGACGCCGACCGCGCAGGGGGCGGACGGCCGCGACCACAACATTACTGGCTACCCCATGTTCCTTGCGGGGGCCGGCGTCAAGAAAGGGTTCACTTATGGAGCGACCGACGAATACGGCCAGAAGGCCGTGGAAGGTCGGATGCACACAAACGATCTGCACGCCACGCTGCTGGCCTTACTCGGATTGGACCATGAAAAACTGACCTATCGGTACGCCGGACGCGACTTCCGTCTCACCGATGTCGCTGGAAACGTGGTCAAGGACATCTTCGCCTAAACAAGACGTTCCAGCCGGGACTCCGGCTCGCCAGACCACCGGCTTCCTGGGAACGAACCTCCACGACTTGAGGTTCGCTCTCAGGGAGCCTCGCTCAGCCTGCGCGCAGGAAGAGCAATCATACATGTATTTCGTCACAAAAATGAAAGGACGATCGGTCATGAATCAAAAGATGCAGTCGTCGAAACGCTTGGGTTTCACGCTAATCGAATTGTTGGTGGTGATCGCCATCATCGCCATCTTGATCGGACTGCTTTTGCCCGCGGTCCAGAAAACACGCGAGGCCGCCGCTCGCATCCAATGCACCAACAACCTCAAGCAGCTCGGCCTGGGCACTCATAACATGCACGACACCTATGGCACCCTGCCTCCGGCCATCGGCCATTATCCCCCCGGGGACACGAGTTGGCAAACGGAGTGCCCGTTTACGTTCATTCTCCCCTTTATCGAACAACAGAACCTGTACAACGCGATCCGGGCGCAGGGCGGCATTAACCCAGGTGGTGGCGCCCTCGATTACAACGGGGAAAGCCCGGTCATCCCGCCGATCTATGTCTGCCCATCTGACGCAACGCGGGCCTCCGCTACGTCGTTCAAGCAAGGCGAGACCATGGAATCCTTCGCTGGATACGCAGTCAATGGCCATGTGTTCGGCAGCGTCATGACGACAGTCGTCGCGGGTGTCCCGATTTGCTCCAATTTCAGCTGGGTGAGCTACAAGAAAATTCCCGGCGGCATTCCCGATGGGGTGAGCAACACGATTTTTTGGACTGATAAGGTCGCGGTCTGCTCGAACTCTGTCTCCGGCACAGGCGGTACGCGCTGGGCGGCCCGCGGCAAGGGTTCGTGGATGGCCACAATTGGCGATGTCGAAACCACAGGAGAACACCTGGCACCAACCCTCATTCCCCAGACCGGTGTAGGCAACCCGTCCACCTGTGATTGGTTCAATCCCTCGAGCAGCCACACCGGCGGCCTCAACGTCGGTCTGGGAGATGGCAGCGTCCGCTTCATCGCGAACGGCATGAGCCAACTCACTTTCAACATCGCCTTAGTTCCCGATGACGGCCTGGTCCTGGGAACCGACTGGTAACCCCCCGGAACGAATTCAGAGTTCAGGGTTGAGTGTTTTGCGGCACTCATCCCTGAACTCTGATAAAGGCCGAAAAAAGGACGTAAGGGAGATAAAGGACATAAGGGACATTCGATTTGGATACGTCGCTCGCGAGGCAGGGTCCGTTACTGGTCGATACCCGTGCCTGCGGAGTTCACCAAAATCAGTTCGTGGCTTCCAGGGCGTTGGGCCGGTACAATCATCTCGTTGCGATCGAGGTCGATCCGCGTTTTCCCTCCATACTGAGGTCTCTCATGCGCACCTTCCCCGGCTTGCTTGTGATCCTGGTTGCTGTTCCCTCGGCTCTTGCGGCGCAGCCGGGGTACTATCGTCAGCCGGCCGTGCATGGCAATACCATTGTCTTCGTCGCGGAGGGCGATCTATGGTCCGTCCCGCTGGGCGGCGGCAGCGCGACCAGACTCACAACGCATCCCGCCGCGGAG
>Ga0070738_10002423_pt1 | contig 28802 bp, 31 predicted proteins | sample Coa_R2_2_FD_66446 | JGI IMG/M metagenome (GOLD analysis project Ga0070738, IMG submission 66446) | Surface soil microbial communities from Centralia Pennsylvania, which are recovering from an underground coalmine fire - Coalmine... | ecosystem: Environmental > Terrestrial > Soil > Unclassified ...
AGCGCCTCGCGGAGCTTGTCGAGCGCCGGCAAGAGCTCCTCGTGCAAGGCCTGGGACGCCGCGACGTGCATGGCCGTCGGGAAGACGTCGTTCGATGACTGCCCCTTGTTCACGTCGTCGTTGGGGTGGACCTTGCGAGCCTCTCCGCGCTCGCCCCCCATGAGCTCGCTCGCGCGGTTCGCGAGGACCTCGTTCACGTTCATGTTCGTCTGGGTGCCGCTCCCGGTCTGCCAGACGACGAGCGGGAACTCCTGGTCGTGCTTCCCCGCGAGGACCTCGTCCGCGGCGGCGATGATCGCCTTCCCCTTCGCCGGATCGAGGACCTTGAGGTCCATGTTGACCTGGGCCGACGCCTTCTTCACGAGCGCGAGGGCCTTGATGAGGCGGAGCGGCATGCGGTCGCCGGGCCCGCCGATCTTGAAGTTCTGGAGCGAGCGCTGCGTCTGCGCCCCCCAGAGGCGGTCGGCGGGGACCTCGATGGGGCCGAAGGTGTCCTTCTCGATGCGGTGGCCGGGCATGGGGCTCTCCTGAGAGGGAGAAACTTACTCGATGTCGACCTCGCTGGCAGTCCCCATCGCGCTCGCGAGGTCGTCGGGGGACTCGCCGCCCGCGGCCTCCTCGAGGTCCATGTCCTGGCCGGTCTTGCGGAACCTCTGGAGCAGGTCCTCGGCGCGCGAGAACTCGAAGCGCTCGATCAGATCGCGCAACGCCCCGGGGCAGTCCGTGATGAGCGTCTCGACGCCCATGGCGAGGAGGGTCTCCTGCGCCGTCCTCCGGTTCACGGTCCAGGGCGTGAGGAAGAAGCCGGCCCGCGCCCTCAGGTCGGAGATGAGGCGAAGCGAGATCGACTTCCAGTAGATGTCGAGGCCGTCCACGAAGTCGAGGCGCGCCGCTCCTCGCGCCTGCCGCTTCGTGTAGGTGAGGTACGCGACCGGCGTCGCCTTCGAAGCCTCGCGGACCTCGCGGGCGCGCTCGGCCTCGCGGCAGATGACGACCGCCTCCTCGAGCATCCCGTGCCGCGCGAGGGCGGCGACGATCCGCTTCCCCGCGTCGGCCGAGCGCTTGCGCTTGACCTTGACCTCGATCAGGGGCACGGCCTTCCCCTTCATGAGCGCGAGCGTCTCGTCGAGCGTCGGGACGCGCTCGCCCTTGTAGGCGGCCGAGAACCAGGAGCCGGCGTCGAGCTCGCGGACCGCTCCGAGGGGCGTCCGGTAGACCTCGCCCGATCCGTCGGTCGTGCGGTCGAGCTTCTCGTCGTGGATCACGACCACTTCACCGTCGGAGGTGACGTGGACGTCGAACTCGACCATGTCGGCGCCCGCCTCGAGCGCGAGCGCGAAGGCCGCGAGCGTGTTCTCGGGCGCGTCCTGCGACGCGCCACGATGCGCGGCGACGAGGGCGGAGAGCCAGGTCGGCTTCACCCGCCGGACGATGGAGAAGAGACGGCTCTCGGGCTTCTCCATCGCTCCTGGCTACTCTCCTACGGTCACCTTACCGAGCTCGTCGAGCGACGTCCCGCGCGCCGGCGAGCGGCGCACGCTCTCGAGCGGGCCCACGACGATGATCGAGCGGCCCTGCTCGCCGTAGTAGCGCGAGGCGGCGGCCTTCACGTCGTCGGCGGTCACGGCCGAGATCCGGTCGCGGTACTTCGCGAAATAGTCCTCGGGGAGGCCGTCGAGGTCGGCCTCGGCGAGCGCCCGCGCCCGGTCGGTCGCCGTCGTGAAGCGCGACGGGAAGCGGCCCAGCACGGCCTCCTTGGCCGCGGCGAGCTCCTCGGCGGTCGGCCCCGACTCGGCGAGGCGCCGCGCCTCCTCGAGCGTCAGCTTGAGGGCGTAGCTCGCCTCGCTCGCCTGGCACTGCATGTAGCTCTTGACGAGCCCCGGCACGAGCGGCGGGAGGTCGAACGCGGACTCGCACGTGTAGGCGAGCCCCTCCTCGGTGCGGACCTTCGCCGTGAAGCGCGACGTGAAGGAGCCCGAGCCCCAGATGTGGTCCGTGAGCGTGAGCGCCGCCTCGTCCTGGCTCCCGGCGGCGACTCCGAGATGGCCGAGCTGGAGATACGCGGCCGACATGTCCGGGCGGTCGATGACGACGATCCCGCCGCGCGCCTTCTTCGTCACGTCGGGGACCTCGCCGAAGTCGCCCTCGCCGCCATTCCAGTCGCCGAAGAGATCCTCGATCTTCTTCTTCATGCTCTTCGGATCGAACTTGCCCGAGACGGCGAGCACGATGCGGCCGGGCTTCACCTGCTTCTTGTGGAACGAGACGAGGTCGGAGCGCTTGAGCGCGCCCACGGTGTCGGCCGTCCGGTAGCGCGCGTAGGGGTGATCCTTCCCGTAGAGCTGGAGGCGCATGCGCCTCGTCGCGATGAGGGAGGGGTCGTCGTCGTTCTGCGCGTCGAGGGTCGCGTCGTCGCGGAGGCGCTCGACGCTCGCCTTCTCGAACCGCGGTCGGCGGAGGACGTCGGCGAAGATGGCGAGCACCTCCTCGGCGCGCGCCGAGAGCGTCCAGGCATCGAGCGTGGCGCGCATCTCGGAGGCGTCGCCCTCGATGGCCGCGCCGAGCGAGTCGAGCTTCGCCTCGAGGTCGTCCGCCCCGAGCTCGCCCGCGCCGCCCGCGCGGAGCGAGGCGAACGTGAGCGCGCAGAGTCCCTCCTTCTCCTCGGGGTCGAAGAGAGACCCGGTGCGGACGTAGGCCCGGATGCGGACCGACGGGACCGAGTCGTCGGGGACGAGGTAGGCGGTGAGGCCGTTCTCGAGCCGGACCCTGAAGTCCGAGGGCTTGGGCGGCTGGAAGTCGAGCTTCTCGAACTTGAGGTCGCGCGGGTGGGCGGCCTCCTGCGCCTCGGCGGCCGCGGCGAGGACGAGAAGGATGCAGGCGATCCGGATCACCGCGGGCCTCCGTGTCGGTGGGGCTTGGGATGGGGGTGCGAGGGGCCGGGCTGCGGGCTCTCGTCGGGCTCGCGCGGGGTCTCGGGCTCCTCGGTCTGCCCGGTGCCGCGCGTCAGGACGCCGACCGTCCTCCCGGCCGTGCGGAACGTCTTCTTCGCGACCTTCTGGACGTCCTCGGCCGTGATCGAGCGGAGGCGCTTCCCGCGGTCGATGACGGCGCGCGTGTCGCCCAGGATCGCCGCGCCCTGACCGAGGCGCTCGACGATTCCCTCGAGGTCCTCGATCCCGCGGATCACCTCGCTCATGAGCCGCGTCTTGGCGCGAGTGAGCTCCTCGGCGGTCACGGTGTCCGTCGTGAGCGCCGAGACCTCGGCGTCGAGGGCGGCCTCGAGCTTGTCGAGCTCGGTCTCGGGCTTGGCGTGCGCCGCGACGTGGAAGCGGCCGGCGAAGCGGTGGTTGTCGAGCGAGGCCTCGGTCGTCGTCGCGAGCTGCTGCTCCTCGACGAGCGCGCGCCAGAGCCGGCCGTTCTCGCCCTCGAGGATCGCCGCGATCACGTCGAGGACGTCCCGGTCGCGCGAATTCGGGTCGGGGGCGCGCCAGTAGATCTCGACGCGAGCCTCGGCCTGACCCTCGAGCGCGAAGCGCTTCTCGCCGGGGCAGGTGGGCTCCGCGGGGGGCTCGGTGACGACCGGCTCGCGGGCCGGGATCGTGCCGAGGTAGCGCTCGGCCAGGGCGAACGCCTTCTCGGGGTCCACGTCGCCCGCGAGGACGCACGTCGCGTTCTTGGGCGCATAGTGGTCCTTGAAGAACCGCATGGCGTCCTGGGGCGTCTCGTTGTCGAGGTCCTTCATCCAGCCGAGGATCGGATGCCCGTAGGGGTGCGGGCCGTAGACGACCGCGGTCAGGGCCTCGTAGAACGGCCCGTCGCCCGAGTTCTCGTCGTTGTAGCGCTCCTCCTTCACCACCTCGCGCTCGGGGTACCACTCGCGGAAGACGGGGTCCTTCAGCCGGTCGGCCTCGAGCCAGAAGAAGAGCTCGAGCTTGTTCGAGGGGAGCGTCACGACGTACTGGGTCGTGTCCTCGCTCGTGAACGCGTTCAGGTTCGTGCCGCCCGCGCGCACGTAGGTGTCCCAGAGCTCCTCCTGTCGGTCGTTCTTGCGCTCCTCGAGGACGAGCCCCTTGAAGTCCTCCTCGGCTCCGCGCAGCTCGAAGTAGGGAGCGTCCGCCGCCGTCCACCCGTTCCCGGCGATGAAGGCCGTCTCGGAGGCGATGGAGGCCGCGTCGCCCGCGCCCGCGAAGAGCCGGGCGACGGCGAAGGGGAGGGTGCGCTCCCGGGCGCGCGCCTTCGCGAGGCGAGCCTCGCCGAGGGCCACCGCGAGCGCCTTCTTCCGCGCCCAGGCCGCGTCGAGCTGCTGCTCGAGCTTGTCTCCGAGCGCCGCGTCCTTGACGCCGATCCGGTGCGTGCCCTTGAACATCATGTGCTCGAGGACGTGGGCGAGCCCGGTCTTCCCCGGCACCTCGTCCACCGAGCCCACGCGGAACCACATGGCGCACGCGACGCGCGGCGCGCCCTTGCGGGGCGCCACGACGACGCGGAGGCCGTTCGCGAGCACCTTCTCCTTCACGTCGAGCGTGAACGCGAACGGGTCCTTCCCGTCCTCGTCCTGGGCACGCGCGCCGACGACTCCGAGCGCGAGCGCCATCGTGAGCAAGAGCGTCCTACGCCGCATCCCGAGCCGCCTCCGAGGCGCCGAGCATACTCCCCCCACGAGCGATGGGGGAAGCCCGCCCATCCGACATCCAGCCATCGTGGGGTTCGTGTGCGAGTCCCGGACGCGCCCTCTGCATGGGGCCCCGGACAACTTCGTCAAGTATCAGGTCGCATCGGTTGAAGCGCTTGGCGCACAAGATATAGTGGCATTCAGTCATTTACGGTTCGCAAAGCGTAAACGACAGCTGACGGGGAGTGCGACCGTGGTCGTGGCGAGGCCGCCCAGGAAGCTCTGGAAGATCGGCGAGATCGCCCGCCACATGAACCTCTCGCGGCAGACCATTCACAACTACACCCTCCTCGGCCTCATCGCCGAGGAGGAGCGGACCGAGTCGGGGCACCGTCTCTACGGGGACTCGGTCTGGAAGAGCCTCGCCCGGATCGAGCGACTCAAGCAGGAGGGCAAGTCCCTCTCCGAGATCGCTCGCCGACTGGTGAAGGCTCCAGCTCCAGCACCAGCAGACTGAAGCGGGGGTCGGGACCCGCTCCTCCAGAACTTGGGCGGTCGTGACGACGGAACCGAGGGCGAGCCCGCGCGGCGGCGCGGCTCGATCGGACTCTGTCGGCACGCCGAAAGAGGGGGTGTTCCTGTGGCGCGGACGGCGGCGAAGGTGGCGGCGGCGGCGACGACGAAGAGCGGGGCGATCGCGAGGAAGAAGGCTCCGACGGACGAGCCGGTCGATCTCTGGCGCGAGTACAAGGCGACGAAGTCGGACGCCGCGCGCAACAAGCTGATCGAGACCTACCTCCCCGTGGTCCGCTACACGGCCGAGCGCGTCGCGGCCAAGCTCCCCCAGAACGTCGAGGTCGACGACCTCATGAGCGCCGGGATCTTCGGCCTCATGGACGCGATCGATGGCTTCGACCTCGAGCGCGGCGTCAAGTTCAAGACCTTCTGCTCGCAGCGCGTCCGCGGCGCCATGCTCGACGAGCTCCGGGCGTGCGACTGGGTGCCCCGCCTCGTCCGCACGAAGGCGAGCCACCTCGAGCACGCGACCCGCGCCCTCGAGGCCGAGCTCCGCCGGCCCCCCACCGACATCGAGCTCGCCGAGCGCCTCGGCCTCTCCCTCGCCGAGCTCGACGAGCTCGCCCGCGAGGCGAGCGCGACCTCGATCGTCTCCTTCTCCGAGAAGTGGCAGGACCAGGACGAGCAGCACGCCTTCCACGCCGTGGACCTCCTCGAGGACCGCCGCGTCGAGAGCCCGATCGACGAGCTCCAGAGGAAGGACGTGATGGAGATCGTCACGAAGGAGCTCTCGCTCAAGGAGCGCCTGATCGTCCTCCTCTACTACTTCGAGGAGCTGACCATGCGGGAGATCGGCCTCGTCCTCGACCTCTCCGAGAGCCGCGTCTGCCAGCTCCACACCCGGATCATGGCTCGCCTCGAGGCGAAGCTCGGGAGCCGGATCAAGGACCTCCGCTAGGAACGAGAGCCGAGAGGTCAGAAGCCAGAAGCCAGAAGCCAGAAGCCAGAGGTCAGATGAGCGTCCCTCTGGCCTCTGGCTTCTGGCTTCTTTCACCGTCCACGATCATCTTGCGACCCGAGCGGCGCGCACCGCCGCCGCCTCCCCCCTACGAGTTGTACGACGAGGAAGCCGCGCTCGAGCTCGAGGCGCTCTGGGACGAGTGGCCGGCGCCGACGCCCGTCGTCTTCATCCGCGGCGAGCCCGGTCCCACGGTCGAGCGGACCTGGACCTGCACGCCCGTCCGCACCGCGCAGCTCCTCGAGGCGGCGAAGGCTTCGCAGTGGTCCCGGGTCAGTCCGAGAGATCCCGCACCCTCAGAAGAAGCGCCGCCCCGATGAAGAAGACGGCAGCGCTCGCGAGCGGGACGCCGACCGTCTGCGGCGCCGCCGCGCGCAGCTCCTTCGAGGCGGAGCCGATCGCCTCGCCGATCCACTCGAGCCTCTCGAACGGGAACGAGACGTAGCGGACGAAGACCCACGGGCTCCACGCGGCCTTGTCGAAGATGCTCGAGAGCGCGGAGAGCAGGAACCAGATCCCGAAGGTCACGCCCGTTCCGTGCCCCGGATGGTCGATCGCGGCCGAGACGAGGAGCCCGAGGCCGACGAGCGCGAAGAGGCCGGGGAGCGTCAGGAAGACCGCCACGACCGAGTACTCGAGCATGACCCGCGCGGTCTTCTCGGGGGACACGTCGGGGTACCAGTCGGTCCCCCGGCGCTCGACCTCCCTCTCCGCGTCGGCGAGCTCGGTGCGGGCGTCGTTCCTCGCGTCCTCGTCGGGCGCCTGCGTCAAGGCGATCTTCGCCTCGTCGACGCGCGCCTGACGCTTCGCCACGAGCGCGGCGCCCGAGCGGGCGCCGACCGCCGCGGCGACGCCCGTCATGAGGAAGACGAGCGCGCAGGCGAAGACGGAGAGGGCGAGCTTCTTCGCGAGGAGGACCTCGACGCGGCGCACCGGTCTCAGGAAGAGGGTCTTGAGCGTCCCCTGCTGCGCCTCCTCGGCGACGGAGCTCCCCGCGAGGATCAGGAGCACGAACGTGAGGACGCTGACGCCGTAGTAGAGACCCGATGCGAGCGCCGTCCAGGCGTTCTGGAACTCGTCCGCGTGACCGGAGCGCCCGCGGGAGAGCGCCTCCGCCTTCGCCGCGACGCTCCCGAGGAAGGGCGCCAGGCCCGCGGCCGCGAGGACGAGGACGATCCCGATCCACGTGAACCGGCGCGAGAGGAGCTTCGCGAGCTCGAAACGCACGAGAGCGAGGACGCGTCCGATCACACCGGCACCCTCCGGCTCTCGGCGACGCGCGCGTGGTAGAGGTCCTCGAGGGTCCGGCGGCGCGGCACGACGGTCGCGACGGCGAGTCCCTTCTCGACGAGCGCCCGGTTGAGCTCGGCCGCCCGGCCCGCCTCGAGCTCGACGACGAGGGCTTCCCGGCCGAGCTCGGTCGTCTCGGTGCGCGCCGCGCGCACGAAGGGGAGGTTGCTCGCCGTCTGCGCCGCGAGGGCGAGGTCGCTCGTCTCGACCTCGAGGACGGCGTGGTCCGGCCGGAGGAGCTCCTTGACGCTCCCCTGCGAGATGAGGCGGCCCCGGTCGATGATCGCGACGCGGTCGCAGCCCACCTCGACCTCGTGGAGGAGGTGCGACGAGAGGAAGACGGTCGTCCCCTTCTTCGCGAGGTCGGCGATCACGCCCCGGATCCGCAGGACGGCCGGCGGATCGAGCCCGTTGAGAGGCTCGTCGAGGAGGACGAGCTCGGGCCGCCCGAGGATCGCCCACGCGATCCCGAGGCGCTGCTTCATGCCGCGCGAGTAGGTCCCGTAGCGGTCGTCGGCGCGGTCGGAGAGCTCGACCGCCTCGAGCGCCTCGTCGACCGCGCTCTCGGGGCGGTCGAGGCGGCGCGTCCCCCTGGCGAGGAGGGTGAGGTTCCGCCGCGCGCTGAGGTAGGGGTAGAACCCCGGCCCCTCGACGAGCGCTCCCGTCCGCGCCAGGAGGCCGAGCGGGTCCTCGCGGAGCGGCTTCCCGAACATGAGGACCTCGCCCGCGCTCGGAGCTATGAGGCCGAGGAGGAGCCGCATCGTCGTCGTCTTGCCGGCGCCGTTCTGGCCGAGGAAGCCGAAGACGGACCCGCGCGGGACCTCGAGCCGGAGGTCGTCCACGACCCGCCGCTTCCCGTAGAGGCGCGTGAGCCCGCGGGTCTCGATCGTGAGGTCCATGGGGCGCAAGATCGTACCACGTCCTCTGCCGCTCACCTCCGGTGGAGGTGTGTCTCTTGCGACATGCGGTGTGCCTGGTGCCATATCCGCGAGGGTTTTGCTTGACCGGCCGGTGAACCCTGCTGAAATGACCCCGTGCGCGCTCCACGGATCGTCGTCCGGGCGTCGGCGAACATGGGGGGCGAGCTCCCGCCGCTCCTCGAGGCCGCGCTCGAGGCGCGCGGAGCGGTCGCGTGCGAGTGCTCCCACCTCGTCCTCGCCGTGAATGCCCCGGGCGCGGCGCGCGCCCCGGCCGATCTCCAGCCCCACCGTGACGTGGAGACGCACGACCGCGACCTCGAGACCTTCGCCGCCCGCCTCCGCGAGGACGCGGCCATGGGGCGCACGATCGCGCTCGCGGACATCGCCTACGAGGGCGGGCCCGAGACGGCGCTCGAGGAGCTGCTCTCCGGCCTGCCGCTTCATCGAGCTCCGGGCGGCTCCCCCGACGAGGTCCTCGCGAGCGCCCTCCTCCACCTCCTCGAGAGCGAAGGCTCGTGACGAGCACGGTCGAGCTCGAGATCGCGGAGCAGCCGCTCATCCTCCAGCGGCTCATCGCGCGGCCCGACTGGGACGGCCTGACCCGGCGCATCGCCGCGAGCGCGCGCGAGGGCGGTCTCACGGTCGCGCGCGGCTCGAGCGACAACGCGGCGACCTACTTCGGCTACCTCGTCCTCGTCCACGCGAAGCTCCCGGTAGCCTCGATCCCGCCCTCGGTCGCGACGCTCTACCACCGGAGGCCGCGCGGCGCGGGCCGCGTCGCCGTGGGCGTGAGCCAGTCGGGAAGCTCGCCCGACGTGGTCGCGGCGCTCGAGGCCATGCGCGGCGGCGGCGCCCTGACGCTCGCGGTCACGAACGACGGGGCCTCGCCTCTCGCGCGCGCCGCCGACCTCACGGTCGCCCTCGGCTGCGGCCGCGAGGTCTCGGTCGCGGCGACGAAGACGTTCACGGCCTCGCTCGTGGCCCTCGCCGCGCTCGCCCTGCGCTGGGGCGAGAGGCGCGAGCTCGTCGCCGCCCTCGAGCGCGTCCCGGAGGCCTGCGCGCGCGCCCTCGACGTGGACGTGCTCGACGCGTCGCACGTCCTCGCCCGCGCGCCCGACGCGTTCGTCCTCGGGCGCGGCTTCGGGACCGGGATCGCTTCCGAGGGCGCCTTGAAGCTCAAGGAGGTGGCGCGCGTCCGCGCCGAGGGCATGAGCGCGGCCGAGTTCCTCCACGGCCCCCTCGCGAGCGTCGAGCCGGGCACGCCCGTCGTCGTCCTCGTCCCGTCGGACGAGGCGGCGCGGACCCCGACGCTCGAGGTCGCGCGCCGGATCGGAGCCGCGGGGGCCAAGCTGATCCTCGTCGGAGGCGCCTCCGAGAAGGACGCGATCATCATCGATGCCGGAAGCGAGCTCCCGGGCGAGCTGGCGCCGATCGCCCAGGCGATCGCGCTCCAGAGGCTCGCGGTCGCGACGGCGCGCGCCCGAGGCGTCGACCCCGACGCGGCTCGCAACGTCGCGAAGGTGACGCGCACGTGGTGACCCGGCTCGAAGGACGCGTCCTCCTCCCCGACGGTCGCCTCGAGAAGGGCGCCCTCGTCGGCGACGAGGGCGGGATCACGGCCTTCCGCGCCGGGCCGGCTCCCGAGCGGCTCGTCCTCCCGGGCTTCGTGGACGTGCACGTCCACGGCGGCGGAGGCCACGACACCATGGACGGCGCCGAGGGCGTCCTCGGCCTCGCGCGCTTCCACGTCGCGCACGGGACGACGTCGCTCTGCCCGACGACCGTGACGAGCCAGGAGGAAGACCTCGCCCGCGCGCTACGTGGAGTCGGTGAAGCCGCCCGCACGTCGCCGGCGCGCATCCTCGGAGCCCACCTCGAGGGCCCCTTCATCTCCGAGCGGAAGCTCGGCGCCCAGCCGCGCCGCTCGCGGCTCCCCGATCCGGCCCTCCTCGCGCGCCTCCTCGCCGCGGGCCCGATCGCGATCGCGACGCTCGCCCCCGAGCTCGAGGGCGCGCTCGCGCTCGTGGACGCGCTCGCGCGGAAGGGAGTCCGCGCCAGCCTCGGCCACTCCGAGTGCGCCTTCGCCGACGCCGAGAAGGCCTTCGCCCGCGGCGCGCGCGGGGCGACGCACCTCTGGAACGCCATGTCGGGCGCGCACCACCGCGAGCCCGGCCTCGCCGCGGCCGCCCTCGACGCGAAGGACGCCTTCCTCGAGCTCATCCTCGACGGCCACCACGTCCACCCCGCCGTGGCGCGCGTCACGCTCCGCGCCGCGCGTGGAAGAGTCGTGCTCGTGACCGACGCGATCCGCGCCGCCGGCAAGCCGGAAGGCCCGACGGAGCTCGGCGGCCAGCGCGTCGTCGTCCGCGAAGGCAGGGCCACGCTCGAGGACGGCACGCTCGCGGGGAGCGTCCTCACCCTCGACCGCGCCCTCGCGAACGCCGTCGCCTGGGGGGTCCCGGTCGCCGAGGCTACGCTCCTCGTGACGCGGAACCCCGCCGATTACCTCGGCCGCCGCGACCTCGGCCGCTTCGAGCCAGGCGCCCGCTTCGACGCCGTCCTCCTCGACGACCGCATGGCCGTCGAGCAGGTCGTCGTGGACGGTAAGATCGTCGCCCCATGAAACGAGACACGGCACGCCTCAAGGAGCTCGTCGCGAAGACGGTCAAGCACGGGACGTTCACGCTCGCCTCGGGCGAGACGAGCGACTTCTACATCGACGCCCGACTCGTGACCCTCGACCAGGAGGGGAGCGTTCTCGTCGGCGCCGAGGCGGCCGAGAGGGCCCGCGCCCTCGGGGCGACGGCGATCGGCGGCCCCGCGACGGCGGCGTGTCCGATCGTGACCGCGGCCGGGATCTGCGCCCGCGAGCTCGGGCTCCCGCTCAAGCTCTTCTACGTCCGGGGCGAGGCGAAGAAGCACGGCACGAAGAAGCTCATCGAGGGCCCCGTCCTCGGCGAGGCCGACAAGGTCCTCATCGTCGACGACGTCGTGACCTCGGGCGGCTCCTTCCTCAAGGCGGTCGCCGCGCTCAAGGAAGAAACCAGGGCCAGGATCGTCGGCGCCTTCGCCCTCGTGGACCGCCTCCAGGGGGGCCGCGAGAAGCTCCAGCAAGAAGGCGTCGAGCTCCACACCGTCTTCACGCGCCGCGACTTCTAGCGCTTCCGCGAGAAGAGCTTCCTCAGGAACGCCCCGAGCCCGCGCCCCTCCGTCTCCCGCGAGCCCATGAGCCGCCTGGAGACGCAGTCCGAGCACGTGAACGAGTCGCCCACGCGGTCGAGGCACCGCTTGCAGAGGAGCTTCTCACACTCCCGGCAGGCCGCCACGACCGGGTACTTGGGATGGAGCTTGCACTTCTGGGCTCCGTCGCCCTCCGAGCTCATGAGGACCTTGAGCTCCGCCGAGCCCTTGAGCCAGTCGTTGAACTGCGTCCGCTCCTCGTCCGTCGTCTCGGTCCTGGCCTGAGCGGGCTGCGCCGTGGGGTCGTAGATGATCTCGTGGCACGTCTTGCAACGAAGCCGCCAGGGCCCGATCGTGTCGGTGTCGATCGTCCTCTGCGTGCACTTGCAGCGCACCAGGACCTTCATGCGGGAAGCCTAGAGGCGTGGGAGGGTTCGCGCCAGGAGCCCCGACCAGTTAGAACTTGACGAGAAGATCCCGTGCCCTCGATCGTCCACGGCTGCGGCGCGAAGCTCCATTTCCCGTCCGAGATGGCCGGGAGGAAGGGGCGCTGCCCGACGTGCGGTCAGGCGGTCGAGGTGCCGATCGACTCGGGGATCAAGGAGGCGCCGCGGGCCGGCCTCGCTCCGCGCCCGGCCGTCGCCCCGACGGTCGAGAAGAAGATGCACCTCGACCCGCCTCCCAACTGGGAGCAATACCAGGCCTTCCTCGACGGGAAGGGGCCGAACCCCCGCCCCGTCATCGTCCCCGCGAACCTCATGCTCAAGGACGAGGCCGAGGCGAAGTGGGAGGCCGCGGTCAAGAAGGGGGCGCCCTCCAAGTTCCTCTGCCCCGGCTGCCGCGAGCGGCTCGAGGTCGGCGCCATGGTCTGCATGAAGTGCGGGCTCGACCTGCGCTCGGGGAAGACGGTCGACGGCAAGACCCGCCTGAACGAGTCGGGCATGTCCTACCTCCAGTCGATCACCTGGCTCAAGAACGCGCCCGAGGACTTCGACCCCGCCGCGGAGGAGGACGACGACGGCAAGAAGCCGCGCTTCCCCAACCTCCGGAAGAAGCGGCCGAGCTGACCCGTGGCCAAGGAAGAAGACGAGGACACGAGCGCCCTCGCGCGCGTCCGGACGGCGGCCAAGAGCGCGGTCGTCAAGGCGTTCGACCCCCAGAAGGCGAAGCACGCCCTCGCCTTCAAGCTCATCGCGGGCGGCCTCGCCCTGACGGCGCTTGCGGCCGGCTTCGACTACTTCTCGCACGACGACGACATCCACAAGGTCGTGGCCGGCTTCGCGCGCCAGGCCGACCTCGACTCGGTCGCCCGCGGCGTCGAGAGCTGGGACGAGACCGTGGACGGCCTCAAGTCGGCGTCGCTCAAGACGCTCCCGCCGGCCCTTCGCGACCACCTCGCCGGGGCCGCGCTCGCGGGCGGCCTGGTCACGCTGGTCCTCGGCGTGCGCCTCAAGATCAAGCTCGTCCAGCCCGTCCACGGCCACGTCCTCCGCGACGTGGGGCGCGCGATCTCGGGTCCCGGGGTCGTTGGGATCGTCGTCTACGCGCTGCTCTCGTGGCGCGGAGTGATCTTCATCAAGAGAGCGGTCGAGAACATGGCCCACAAGGTCTCGGCGGGCGAGCTCTCGCGCGCCGACGCCCTCGACCTCGTCGGGCACTACGGCTCGTGGCCCTACAACGACGTGGCCGGGATCCTCTGGACCGGGATCGTCCTCGGAGTCCTCGCGATCGGCGCGAAGATCTCCGAGTCGCGCCTCGACACGTGGCGAATCCCGGTCGAGGTCGCGCGCCGCACCGCGAGCTGGGCCTCGGCGCTCTCGCTCCTCTATTACTTGCTCGCCGTGATCGTGGCCGTCGTCTCCTACGGCGGCGGGCTCACGGTCCTCACGTGGCCCTGGAAGCTCGACCCGGCCGCGTTCATAGCCGCGCTCTCCTTCATGTCCTTCGGCATGGGACTCGACCGCACCGGCACGCGTATGATCAAGCGCGAAGAGAAGGACGAGAAGCAGAAGAAGAAATGAGGAAGAAGCTCGCGATCGGGGCCGTCGCGATCGTCGCGCTCCTGATCGCCGTCCGCCTCGTGATCGGAGCGTCGGCGGGACGCGACCTCGTCCGCTACGACGCCTGGTGGAAGGGAGAGATCGAGAAGGAGCGCGCCCTCGCCGCGACGCCGCGACCCACGATCCTGGGTGCGGCCGCGATCGACACGAACGTCTGCCCGCGCTACCGCGCGATCTTCGTGCGGCGCGACGAGACGACGGCCGAGATCGAGAGCGTGGTGAAGGCAGGAGTCGTGACGCCTACCGTGCTCGCGCTCGCCGACCGCGAGCGCTCGAGCCTCGACGCCCTCCTCGAGGCCGTCCGCTGCACCCGCTGCGACTGGGAGGTCGCGTACGACGCGGTCTTCGATACGTCCGTTCCGAACGCCGCGCGCGCCAAGGCGCTCTGCGATCTCCTCATCCTCGAGGAGTCCGCGAGGCGGGCCTCGCGCGGGGAGCCGCTCGATCATCGCCCGGCCGCCCTCCGCGACCTCGCGGTCGTGCGGATCGGGGCCGACTTCGAGCTCGGAGGGACGCGCTACCACCGCTCGATCGGGACGGCGCTCCTCGAGATCGGCCTGCGCGCCCTCGGCGAGCTCGTCGCCAGCGCCGAGCCGGGGACGCTCCCTCTCGCCGAGATCGAGAAGGACCTCGTCGCGCTCGGGGCGCGCCCGACCCTCGTCATGGCAGTCCACCGCGAGAGGCTCGGCCTCCGCTCGATGGCGACCGCCGCGGGCGAGAAGGTCGAGGACGCGGCCTCGGGCCTCGCGGTCGACCGGCTCGTCGTCGGGCTCGCCCTCCTCGCCGCCGACGCGCTCGAGGGCGAGGCCGAGACCGCGGCCGCGAACGACGACCGCGCCGCTCGCGATCGCGGCCTCGGCGACGTCGAGCAGAAGGCGCAGGAGAGCTGGAACCCGCTCGTCCGCGTCGCCGTCCCCGACTGGAGGCGCTTCGCGGCCGAGGACGACCGGGCATCGGCCACCTTCCGGCTCGTCCTCGCGGCCGTGAAGGTCGAGGAGTCGAGAGGTGACGGCGGCTACCCGCTCAAGCTCGATCCCGGCAAGGACGTCACCTACGAGCGGACGGCGAGCGGATGGAAGCTCTCATCGTCTCTCGCGAAGCTCACCCTCGAGAGGAAATGAGGGCGCGGACGCGTCATCTGAGGATTGTCGAACGCAGAGCACGCTGAGCTCTTGCCGCGGAGGAACGCAGAGCCGTTCTCCGCGTTCCTCCGCGGCGAATGCTTTGCTTCCTCGGCGTTCAACGTCGTGTCGTCAGGGCTCGTTGACGACGCGGGTCCCGGCGTCCACGGCGCCGAGCTCCTGAGTCTTCCCCGACGGCCAGCGAAGCGTCACCGCGTCCGCCTTCGCCGCCGCGCCGAGGCCGAAGGTGAGCACGCCCTCGTGCTGCGAGAGGTAGCTCCCCGCCGTCCGGCGCGACTGGGACTGGACGCGGTCTCCCACCTTGACCGTCACGCGCGCCCCGATCGCGTCGGGGTTCGGCGCCTTGCCCTTGAGCTCGAGGCGGAGCGCCTTGCCCGCGCCCTCCGGGGGGACGCATCTCAGAAGGAGAGGAGCGCCGCCGTTGACGGCGACGACCATGTCCACGAAGCCGTCCCCGTCGAGGTCGCCGAGCGCGAGCCCGCGGGCGACGACGGCCTTCGAGAGGCCGCACTTCTCGCCCACGTCCTCGAACGTCCCGCCCGCGCGCGCCCGGAAGAGCTGGGGGCGCTCCTCGTAGGTGATCTCCTTCTGGACCGTCGAGACGGTGGGCTCGATGTGGCCGTTCGCGATGACGAGGTCGAGCCTCCCGTCGCGATCGGCGTCGAGGAACGCGAGCCCGAACGTGAGCGACGAGCGCGTCGCCTGCGCGATCTGGGCGACCGGGGCCTTGTCGATCGCGACCTTCTCGACGCCGCGGAAGAGGGCGGTGGACTCGCGCGAGAAGTTCCCGATCGCGAGCGTGAAGCTCCCCGGCGTCTCCTCGACGAGGTCGAGACCCATGCCCGCGCGCGGCTTCCCCTGCTCGTCGAAGCCGATCCCGTGCTCGGTGCCCTCGTCCTTGTAGGTCGTCCCGTTCCAGATGTAGAGGTTGTTGGGCTCGGTGTCGTTCGCGACGGCGACGGCGAAGCGGCCGTCTCCCTTGAGATCGCCGAGGGTGATCCCGAGCGTCTTCGACTTCGCGTTGTCGAACCCGAGGGCCTTCGTCGCGTCCTCGAACGTCCCGTCCGCCTTCTGGCGGTAGAGCTTCGGAGCGATCCCGGTGTAGTGCTCGGGCGTGGCGTAGATCTTGGTCTTGCCGTCGAGCGTGAACTCGAGGTCTCCCTCGCGGGTCCACTGGACGTAGTGGCCGACGAGGAGGTCGAGCTTCCCGTCGCCGTCCGCGTCGAACCAGGCGGCCGCCGTGGACCAGGCCGGGCGGTCGTTCCCGTTCTTGTCCTTCCAGGTCGGCGGAGTGAGGCCCGCCTCGCCCGTCGCGTCCTGGTACTTCCCGTCCTTCCACTTGAGGAAGAGCGCCCCGTCGAACGCCGTGACGAACAGGTCGGGGGGTCCCGTCATCGAGACGGCGTGCGCCGCGTAGACTCCCATGGCGTGCCGCTTCGGGAGCGCCTTGAAGCCCCACTTCTCGGTCGCATCCTCGAACCTCCAGTCGCCGAGGTTCCGGTAGGCGACGACGGGCGGCGGATCGTCGGCCTGCGCCTCGCGGTTCACCGGACGTCCGTTCGTGAAGAGGAGGTCGAGCTTGCCGTCTCCATCGATGTCGACGAGAGCGACGCCGCCCGACATGGTCTCGGGCATGAGCTTCTCGGCGCTCTTGCCGTTCACGTGGACGAAGCCGGGTCCCGGCATCTCGACGTACTTCGGCAGCGGGAGGAGCGTCTCCGCCGCCTGCTCGGGGCCGCCCGTGTGGGCGTAGCTCGGAGGCGGCGCGGGCTTGCTCGGGCAGGCGGCGAGGAGAAACGCCGGGGCCACGAGAAGGATCGTTCTCATGCGCCCCAGTCTAAATAATAAGAAGGTCGTGCACCCGCCTTCGACAACCTCGTCACCTACGGCCGGCAAGCCGCCGACTCCGACCAGGCAACCCTCCGGCACAGAGAGGGGCACACTTATGGCTGCTCGGTTCCCCGCCTGACCAGGTTCATGGCTCTCCCTTGCAGAGGACCCAGCCATCAACATCACGTGCTCAACGAACCGTAGGCTTCAAAGAAGCCTCGGACGGTCTTCACCCCCGCGAAGCGGATTTCGGGTTACAGGGAGCCGCTAGTTCCCCGGCCAGCACGACCTTCAGTTTGTCAAAGAGACGGAGAGGCCGGGATTCGAACCCGGGAACGCCTTTTACAGCGTTACGCGCTTTCCAAGCGCGCTCCTTCGGCCGCTCGGACACCTCTCCGTGCGACTGTTTCACCGCCGCGCCTTGAAGAACTCCCGGAGGAGCGAGGCCGCCTCCTCGGCGAGGACGCCCGCCGTGACTTCCAGGCGGTGGTTGAGCCTGGCGTCCCGGCAGAGGTCCATGAGCGTCCCGACCGCACCGGCCTTCGGGTCGGTCGCGCCGTAGACGACGCGACGCACGCGGGAGTTCACGAGGGCTCCGGCGCACATGGGGCAGGGCTCGAGGGTGACGTAGAGCGTCGTCCCGTCGAGGCGCCAGCGCTTCCGCGCCTTGGCCGCCGCCCGCAGGGCGACGACCTCGGCGTGTCCCGTCGGGTCCTGCTCGGCCTCGCGGACGTTGCGTCCCGTCGCGAGCACCACTCGCGTGGCGTCGTCGACCAGGACGCACCCGATCGGAACGTCCTCGGTCGCGAGCGCGGCGCGGGCCTCGTCGAGCGCGAGCCGCATGAAGCGCTCGTCCTCAGTCAAGGCTGTCTCTCAAAGAACAACCCCTCCCAAGGGAGGGGCTTTCGTTTGCACCCTGAGGGACTCGAACCCCCAACCTTCTGGTCCGTAGCCAGATGCTCTATCCAATTGAGCTAAGAGTGCCCACCGGCCGGGGCCGGCGTTGTGTTGGTCGGCGGAGCGGGGATGCGAGCGCACTTCGAACCGCAACTCATCGGGCTCGCCCACGTTCTTGTAAACGCGGATGCGTCGGCGTCCGGCTCCGCCTGACGCGCCGAAAGGTACCGTATCGGCGCATCCATGTCAATGAGTAGACGGAGGTTCGGCGCGAGACTGTCGCGCGGCCTCTCCATGGAGCCTTTCCCATGGACGGCGATCCCTCGACGCTCTGGGCGCGCAAGGAGCACGCAGCGTCGTGCGAGGCGTGCCGCGAGAGGGAAGCGCGCGTGCGTCACGTGGACCTCCTCAAGAAGCCGTAGAAGGCCAGGATCGACGTGACCGGGCTCAAGGAGAGTGTCCTTGCCAGGGCTCATGAGGAGCTCGGTCAACGCGCCGAAGCCGCGCGAGCCACGCGACGCCGCGTCCTCGTCGCGGCCTCGATCGCGATCGCCGCCCTCGGAGCCGGCTTCGCCGCCGGCTGGGAGGCGCGGGGGCCCCGGACGGTCGCGCCCGGGTCCCCGACGACGCTCGGCTCGAACCACCTCGAGGCCGCGCGCGCCCTCGAGGCCCTCGGCTTTCACGACGAGGCGCGGGCCCACGCCCAGAAGGTCGTGGACGACCCGCACTCCACCGCGGACGAGGTCGCGAGGGCGCGCCAGTACCTCAGGTAGTTCGACCGCTCAGCCGCCGCAGCCGGCGCCGCAGCCCGCGGCGCAGCTGGCCCCGCCGCAGCTCGCGCCGCCGCAGCTCGCACCGCCGCAGCCGGAGCCGCCGCAGCTCGATCCGCCGCAGCTCGATCCGCCGCAGCTCGAGCCGCCGCAGCTCGATCCCTGCGGGTTCTGGGCGCCGCAGCTGTTGCACGCGTTGTTGCCGCAGCCGACGCCGCAGGAGTTACCGCCGGTCGGGTCCTGCGTGGCGTTCGTGTCGACGTTGGGATCGCCGTTCGACGTGCTCCCCTGGTCCGTTGGCGTCGGATCGGTCTCGTGCGCATCGAACGACGAGAGAAACGCGTTCGCTCGCCCCGCGGGGATCACGACGAGACCGAGAGCGAGGAGGAGGGGCGTTCCCCACGGAGGATTCTTCCGGATCATGTTCCCTTGCCTTTCCTGTCCCCTCTTCATGGCGCGTCACTTGAGGTTGAGCCTGAGAGTGCAGCTCGAGCCGCGCGCGGCGCGCGCCTGCTCGGTGGGCGTGAGCACCGGACTCTGCGCGAGCGCCTGCTCCGCCTGCTGCTGGAGCGCGACGAGCTGGCTCGAGCGCGTCAGGGCCGCGGTGTGCGCGGCGACCGCGTCGAGCCCGGAGGGCACGGGCGGCAGGGCGAGCACGGAGGCGACGTATTGCTGCGCGATCGTCTGGGCCGTGTCGCTCGAGGGCGTCCCGAGCCGGAACTGCCTCGACCACTGCGAGGCGACACCCTGCGCGAGCTCGCTCGTCGAGGTCGCCTCGAGCGTCACGCGCGCCGGGCTCGCGCGCATGAGGGGGTCGTCGGCGACGTTCTGGGCGTAGGTCGCCATCTGCTCCGGAGTCAGGACCTGGGAGATGCTCTGCTCGAGCGCGAGGCGCGACTGGATCGACGCTTGACGCTGGTCGAGGAAGGTGCCGCCCGCCGCGGCGGGGGCGGGCGGGCCGTCCTGGCACTTGGTCGCGATCGCCGCGCTCTGCCCCTCGTCGAGGTTCACGCCGAGCGCGTTCAACCAGGCCGGCACGACGACCGAGCGCACCGTCGGGTCGCCGAGAGCGGCGCGGGGCCCGGGGAGACCGAGCGTCTTCGCGGCCTCGGCGAGCGCGATGTTGACCTGCGCGGACTCGATGTAGGTGTCGGGGTCGGCGCCCTGACCGGTCCGGCGGGCGCGGAGCTGGGCGACCAGGTCCTTGAGGGTGTGGTCCCAGTCCACCTTCGCGAGCTCCGCCGCGAGCTTCCGGCGCTCCTCGGCCGAGAGGTTCCGCGGCGCGCGCGAGCCCGTGCGACGCGCGTCGGCGTCCGGGATGCGGTCGCTGGAGCCGAGGGCTCGCGTGGCACGCGCGCCGGAGCCGACGCCCGCGACCGCGCCCTCGGCACGACCCCCCGTCTTCTCCGAGACGCTCGAGAGGCTGCCGACCTTCGACGCGGCGAGCGCCGCGGCCCGTGCCGGGAGCGTCGGCCCACGCGCCGGGTCGAGAGCCTTCCCCACCTCGCGCGGACGGGTCGAGGGCGTCGGCGCAGCCGGGCCACGCGCCGCGCCCGAGGCTTCGTCGATCAAGAAGTGCGACGCGAGCGCCGTCGCGGCGATGACGGCCGTGAAGGAGGCGACGAGGCGAGCGCGGGCCGTGGCCATGGAGTCTCCTCGGCGGAGGTTGTCCGCCTCGGCGCGGCCGTTTACCGCCTTTCGCGCAAGTGCCGGCGCGGTCGGCACGTGTTGCGGGCAGACGGTCCGCCTGACAAGCTCCGCTCCATGCCCGCGCTCGGGAGCTACGACGTCGAAGCCGAGCTCGGCCGGGGCGCCTTCGGCCGCGTCTGGCGAGCGCGCCACCGCCCCACGGGGGCGCTCCGCGCCCTCAAGGTCGTGGACGGGATCCCCGACCAGGGCACGTTCGCCCGCTTCCAGCGCGAGGCCGAGGTCCTCGCCCGGGTCGGAGGAGAGGGCGTCGTGCCCGTCCACGAGGCCGGAGTGGAGCAGGGTCGACACTTCTTCGTCATGGGGCTCATGCCCGGAGGCTCGCTCCGGACCCGGCTCCGCGACCGTGGCCGGTTCGAGTGGCGCGAGGCCGCGGGGGTCGTGCTCGCGCTCGCGCGCGCCCTCGCGAGGTGCCACGCCGCCGGGATCGTCCACCGCGACGTGAAGCCCGAGAACGTCCTCTTCGACGACGAGGACCGCCCGAGGCTCGCCGACTTCGGCCTCGTCCGCGACCTCCACGCGACGACGCTCACCGAGTCGGGCGTCGTGGTCGGGACGCCCACCTACATGGCGCCCGAGCAGCTCGACGGGGCTCGCGTGGACGCGCGCGCCGACGTCTACGCGCTCGGCGTCCTCCTCCACGAGCTCGTGGCGGGGGCTCCGCCCTTCCAGAAGGAGGCCTCGACCTTCGCCCTCCTCCGGGAGAAGCAGAGCGGGAAGCGCCCGCGGGTCGGCCACGGCGCCCCGGCGGCGCTCGACGACCTGATCGACCACGCCCTCGCGCCGAAGCCCGACGCCCGTACCCGGGGAGCGGCCGAGCTCGCGCGCGAGCTCGAGGCCGTCCTGGCGGGAAAGCCCCTCATGCCAGGGTCCCGATCTCCCGCGCTCGCCTGGGCGGCCCTCGCGATCCTCGCGGTCCTCGGGGTCACGGGCTGGCTCGCGAGAGGGTCGACGCACACTCGCCAGGACGTCGCGCCCACCCTTCCCGTCACGTCCCGCGGCCCGCGCTGGAGCGACGAGAAGTGCCAGCGCATCCAGAACGACGCGAGCCACCGCGTCGTCACGGCGCTCGAGGCCGTCGCCGCCGCGGGCAGCGAGTGCCCCGACGCGTGGCGTGCCGCGATCGTCGCGTCGGCCACGAAGGCAGTCGAGGTCGAGGCCGAGCGCCTCGACGCGACGCGCAGCCGAGCCGGCGACTTCTCCCGGCTCGCCCTCTTCTGGCGAGGCATCGCGAAGCTCGAGCCGACCGCCCGCTCGGAGCCGCTCGCGGACCGGGTCCGAGCCTGGATCAGCGAAGTGAGCATCACGCAGCCCTTCCTCCGCCAGGAGGACGCGCCCGCGAGAGTGGAGCAGGCGACGCGCTGGGTCTCGATCGTCGAGCTCGCCCCGCCCGACCTCGACCCCGAGCATCAGGGCCGCCTCCTCGCGGGCACGAAGAAGGCCGTCGAGGGCTGCCTCAGGGAAGACGGCGCGATGGCGCCCGTCCTCGAGCTCGCGCGCCGCTTCGGGGAGGCGGCCCCCGATGCGTCCGAGGCGATCCTCACCCTCTCCGTGGCCTTCCAGGTGACGCACGACACGGCACGCCGGAACCACGCGCTCGAGGAGGCCATCGCCCATGCGTCGAAGGCGAACCTGGCGGACGTGCTCGACGAGCTCGGCGATTACATGCGACTGGGCATCCTCGGCCCGGAGGAGTGGTCGCACACCCTCGGCGCCCTCGCGAGGACGAAAGTCTCATCGGACGACGTGGGGCACGCGTTCACGTCGGCGGGCCTTCGCGCCCTCGACGCCGCCGACCCGTGGACCTGCCAGCAGAACTTCCTCGCCGGAGAGGCTCACCTCCGAGCGTCCGAGGTGCCCTGGGACGAGCTCCTCCGGACGCTCGCGAACCACGGTGACCGGGAGCGCTGGCGCTCGCTCCTCGCGACGAGATCGTCCCGCGCCCGGGACCTCGTGCTCCTCGTCTCCGGGAAGATCGCGTGCGCCCTCTCGCTCCAGCGCCGGTGGCGCTTCCCGAACGAGCCGACCTACTTTCTCCGCGCCGCGTGGCTGACGGACGAGTCGATGCGAAAGCGCGTCATCGCGCTCGGGGCCGACGCCGCGAGCAAGCCGAGCGACGAGGCGCGCTGGGCCTTCCTGTCGGCAGCCTTGAGCGACCTCATCGTCGAGCTCCTCGGAGCGTCGTAGGGTCGAGATAGACTCCCGGCCATGGACGCCGAGCTGAGGAGCCTCGAGCGTGAGCTTCGCCTTATGGGCGGCGACGGCCTCGCGCTCGAACGCGCCCGCCTGCGCGCCGGCCTCGAGAAGGCGGCGTCCCTCGCCGACTTCATCCGCGCCCCGAGGAACGCCCGCGCCCTCGCCATCATCGAGGAGGTGGCCGCGCGAGGGAAGCACGGCCGCTTCTTCCTCGAGGGACCGCCGGGGACGGGCAAGTCGCTCCTCCTCCGGGCGCTCCACCAGGCGCGCGCCGACTCGGTCTTCTGGACGGGCGGCGAGTTCGAGGAGCGCGCCACCCGCGCCCTCCAGACGGGCGGCCGGCTCGACCTCCCGCGCCTCCTGATCATCGACGACCTCGCGAGCCTGCCCGAGTGGCTCGGGCTCGTCCTGGCCGCGTCGCTCGAAGCTGGTCTGCAGCGGAGTCGAGAGAGGGGCCTCGTCGTCGCCGGCGCGGCGGCCCGCGACGCTTGCGACGCGCTCGGTGGCCACCGACTCCACGTGGGAGCGCTCGACGGCGCGGGCCGACGCGAGCTCTTCGGCCGTGCTCTCCGCGCCCTCGGAGCGACACGAAGCGTTCCAGCAAAGCTCCCGGCCTCGGGGTTCGAGATCCTGGGGCTCGCGCGCAGCCTCGTCCTCGAGACGCGGCTTGCTCTCGCTCGCCAGGCGTGAGAAAAGGCCGTCCCCGGAAGTCGTTTCTCGAACAAGAGAGGGAGCCTCTTGGCCCAGATCGCCCCTTTCCGCGGTATCGGCTACACGAAGGACCTGGGCGACGTCGTCTCCGAGCCCTACGACAAGATCGACGACAAGCTCCGCAAGGAATACCTGGCGCGGCATCCCAGGAACTGCGTGCGCCTCATCCTCGGCAAGGACGAGGACCCGATCACCGAGCCGGGTGTGCCGAGCATCCCGGCGTATCCCCGGGCGCGCGCCTACTTCGACACCTGGCTCGAGAGCGGCATCCTCGCCCGCGCCAAGAAGCCCGCCCTCTATGTCGTCGAGACGGACTTCGACCTCGACGGGCGCCGCGTCTCGCGCCGGGGCGTCATCGCCCGCGTCTCGGTCGCGGGCGAGGACGTGCGGTTCCACGAGCGCACGTTCGCCGGCCCCAAGACCGACCGGCGCCTCCTCATGGACGCGACCGACGTGGACTTCGAGCAGGTCTTCTTCCTCGTCGAGGACGACGACAGCGCGTTCGCCCGGGCCCTCAAGGACGCGAAGAACGGCCGCGCGCCCGACATGGTCGCCGCCCCCGACGGCACGCGGCGCGACCAGGTCTGGACGATCGACAACGTGAGCGCCATGGGCGCGATCCAGCGCGTCCTCGACCACCGCGAGCTCACGATCGCGGACGGCCACCACCGCTTCGAGATGGCCCGCGAGCGCTGGGTCGAGCGGAAGCAGAAGGGCACGGCGACCGAGGGCGACCGCTACCGCACGGCCGCGATCTTCTCGGTGACCGACCCCGGACTCACGATCCTCCCGACGCACCGGCTCGTCCGGCTCCCGAAGTCGATCCCGGTCGCGGATGTCCCCAAGCGCCTCGAGGCGAACCTCACCGTCCTCAAGGTCGATGCCGCCCCGCGCGACGTCCTCAGCCACTTCGAGCAAGAAGCCCAGCGAGGCGTCGTCGCCCTTTTCGGCCGCGACCTGAAGAACGCCTACCTCCTGAGCACGCGGCCCGACCGCGACCCGGTGAAGCTCCTCACCGGGCTCAACGAGGCCGTCCGCGGCCTCGAGGTCTCCTGGCTCCACGGCCTCGCCCTCGACCCCCTCGTCGGCGAGGCGAAGCACGACGTGGGCGACGTGATCGGCTACCAGCGCGGCATCGCGCGGAGCCTCGAGCGCGTCCTCGCGGGAGAGTACGATCTCGCCTTCTTCCTGCCGCCGACCGACGTGCGCGAGGTCGTCCGCTGCGGCAAGGCGGGCGCCCGGATGCCGCAGAAGTCGACGGACTTCTACCCCAAGCTCCTCTCCGGCCTCATCATGGATGACAAAAGAACATGAGCCAGCACCCTCGCCTCTGGATTCCCGGCCCGGTCGAGGTCGACCCCGAAATCCTCCAGACGCTCGCGACTCCTCTCATCGGCCACCGCGGCGCCGAGTTCAAGGCGCTCTACGAGGCCTGCCAGCCCGGCCTCAAGGCGCTCTTCGGGACCGAGCGGCCCGTCTTCGTCGCCACGGCTTCGGCGACGGGGATCATGGAGGCGTGCATCCGCAACCTCGTGCGGAAGCGCTCCCTCCACCTCGTCTGCGGCGCCTTCTCGGAGCGCTGGTTCGAGATCGCGAAGGAGTGCGGCCGCGAGCCGATCAAGATCGAGGTCGAGTGGGGCAAGGCCTTCCGCGCTCCCATGCTCGCCGAGGCCCTCGACAAGAACCCCGAAGTCGAGTGCGTGTTCATCACGCACTCCGAGACCTCGACCGGGGTCCTGAACCCTCTCTTCGAGCTCGCCGCCGTCGTGCGCTCGAAGCCCAACCTCCTCCTCTGCGTGGACGCCGTCTCCTCGCTCTCGACGTGCCCCGTGAACGTCGATCAGAACCGGATCGACGTGCTCCTCGCGGGCACGCAGAAGGGCCTCGGTCTCCCGCCGGGGCTCGCGGTCTTCCACGTGAGCGACCGCGCCATGGAAGTCACGAAGTCGATGCCCGGTCGCGGTCACTACTTCGACTTCGCCGCCTACCAGAAGTTCCACGACCAGGGCGCGACGCCCTGCACTCCCGCCGTCTCGCTCTTCTACGCGCTGCGCGTCCAGATGGAGCGGATCCAGCGCGAGGGGCTCGACGCCCGCTACCGCCGGCACATGGCGCTGGCGGCCCGCGCCCGCGCCTGGGCGATCGAGCGGCTCGCCCTCTTCCCCGAGGAGGGTTACGCCGCATACGGCCTCACGACCGTCGTCAACAAGAAGAACTTCGACTGGAAGACGCTCGACACCGAGATGAGGAAGCGCGGCCACGTCCTCGGCGACGGCTACGGCAAGCTCAAGGGGAAGACGTTCCGGATCGCCCACATGGGAGACCTCCACCTCGAGACGCTCGAGAACGTCCTCGAGGAGATCAACCAGGTCATGGGTCTCTAGCCCGTGGCCCTCGTCACGATCTGGAAGGTCCCCCTCGAGGCCGAGCACGAGGTGCGCTGCGAGGTGCGCCTCTTCGGGCGCGACACGATCAGGGTGGACGGACAGGTCGTGGCCGACAGCTGGGGGCAGCGCTTCAGGCGGCGGCTCCCCGTCGCGATCGGAGGGGGCCACACCGCGGGCGTCGAGATCGACGTCCGCCGCGTCTGGCCGATCTGCACGCTCTCCGTGGACGGGAACACGGTCGCGCCCAGCGCGCGGCCGCGGATCCCTCTCTGGGGCTGGTCGTTCGCGTTCCTCTGCATCGCGTCCTGGTTCGTCCCCTACTCGGGGCACGGCTCGGCGAGCTTCCTCGCCACGCGCGCCGTGATCGCGGCGCTCGGGGCGTGGCTCTCGCTCTTCCTCGGCGCCGACGAGGAGCGGTGGAAGGGGCTCCTCGCGGGGGTCTTCTTCGCCGCGGCGGCGTGGGGCTTCGCGCTCGCCGTCAGGTAGCGCTCAAGGCACCTTCGGCGGGTCGGGGGGGGCGCCCTTGAGCGGCCCCACGTCCTCGTCCTCCTCGTCGGCCTCCTGACGGCCGCCGGCCGCGGCGCGCGCGGCGCGGATCACCTTGTTGAGCTCGGTGCGGTCGAACCAGAGCCCGTGCTCGCCGCAGCGGTCGAGGAGGACCATGGGGTTGTCGCCGAACGTCACCCGCTGGAGGATCTGACGGCACGAGGGGCAGTGGCGCATCGTCCCCGCCGACTGCTTCCCGAGCATGCGCTCGTGGAGCTCGACGAAGGACGCGAAGACGCGCGGCGACGCCGCCTTCTCGATGTAGGTGAAGAGGTCGGGCTCGGACACGAAGAGCCCGTAGCACTTCTGGCAGCCGAGGAAGGAGACGCCCTTGTCGTCGACGGCGCCGAGCGGCTCCTTCGTGCAGCGCGGGCACAGCGGATCGTCCATGGCCTGACCGGGCCTCTCTCCAACCCCAACTATAACAACGGGAAGGGGAGATTCGCGAAACGCCGTACCCGCCGCACCGGAAAGGGCCGGGAGGAGGGTGGAGAAGCACCCATGCTCGCGATCATCTCCGACCTCCACGCGAACCTCGAAGCCGTCACGGCGGTCCTCGATGACGTCCGCGCCCAGGGCGCCGACAAGATCTACTGCCTCGGCGACGTGGTCGGCTACGGCCCGGACCCGGTCCCGGTCACGGACCTCGTCCGCGAGCGCGCCGAGGTGTGCCTCGAGGGGAACCACGACGAGGCGCTCCACCGGGGCCCTCTCGGCTTCAACCCTCCGGCCGCCCAGGTCATCTACTGGACCGTCGAGCACATGAAGCCCGGCTTCTTCTCCGGCGTCGAGCTCCGCAAGCGCTGGGACTACATCACGACGCGCCCCCAGACCCACCGCCTCGAGGCGGACCTCTTCGTCCACGGCTCGCCGCTCGACCCGACGAGCGGCTACCTCCTCATGCAGGACCTGAACTTCGGGCCGACCGAAAAGTACGAGCAGGTCTTCGCCGAGACCGAGCGCCTCATCTTCTGCGGCCACACGCACCTCCCCTGCGTCATCACGGACGACTTCGAGACGAAGACCTCGAAGCAGCTCGAGAACACCTGGACGTGGGAGAAGGGCAAGGCGATCGTGAACGTGGGGTCGGTGGGCCAGCCCCGCGACGGCGACGCCCGGGCGTCCTACGTCCTCTTCGACGGCAAGAAGGTGACGTGGCGTCGCGTCCCCTACGCCTTCGAGCAGACCTCGGCCAAGGTCCAGACTCTCCTCGGGATCGAGAAGCTCGCCGAGAGGCTGAAAGTCGGCGTGTGAGTTAGGCTGAGCGGCATGACCGAGCTCGGCGCAGCCTACCCGGGAACGCGCTGGTCCCTCGTCCAGCGCGTCGCCGAGCCGAAGAGCAAGGTCGGGACGGGGACCCGCCGCCGGGCCTTCGACGAGCTCGCGCTCGCCTACTGGCGCCCGGTCTACCGGACGCTCCGCGTCGCTCACCGGAAGCCCCGCGAGGAGGCTGAGGATCTGACGCAGGGGTTCTTCCTCGGCCTCTTCGAGAAGGGGACGCTCGACCGCTTCGAGGCCGATCCGAAGGAGGGCAAGTTCCGGAGCCTCCTCCGCTCGCTCCTCGACGGCTTCGTCCACACCGCCGACCGGAGCGCGCGCCGGAAGAAGCGAGGCGGCGACAGGAAGCGCGTCCACCTCGACCCCGCCGAGATCGACGCGATCGAGGAGCGCATCACGCTCGAGCCCGACGAGGACCCGTTCGAGCGCGAGTGGCGGATCGCCCTCCTCGAGGAGGCGCTCGCCGAGATGAGCCGCGACTCCCAGAGCCCCCTCTGGGTCAGGCGCCACGCGATCTTCCTCGCCCACGACGTCGAGGCGAGCGACGGCGACCGCCCGAGCTACGCCGAGCTCGCCAAGAGCTTCGGCCTCAAGCCCTACGACGTGAAGAACGACCTCGTCGCCGCTCGCCGGCGCTTCGCCGAGCTCGTGCTCGACCGGATCCGCGACGAGTGCGCGACCGAGGAGGAGGCGCAGGACGAGCTCCGCGCCCTGTTCCGCCCATGACGCGCGACTACGAGCACCTCGCCTCGCTCGTCCGGGCCCACCTCGAGGAGGAGCCCCAGGACCCGGGGCGCGTCGGCTGCTACCGCCTCGAGGAGCGGATCGGGCGCGGCTCGGCGGGCGAGGTCTTCCGCGCCCTCGATCCGGCGGGCCACGAGGTCGCGCTCAAGCTCCTCCACCGGCGCTGGCGAGGGCCTCGCTACGCCCGGGAGCTCGAGCTCCTCGAGCGAAGCTCGCTCCGGGAAGGCGTCGTCTCGCTCCTCGACGCCGGCAGCTCGCCGCGCGGTCCCTACCTCGTCTTCGAGCTCGCCGAGGGAGGCTCGCTCCGCTCGCGCTTCCGCGAGAAGGGGAAGTTTGCCTGGCCCGAGGCCGCTCTTCTCATCGAGCACGTCGCGACGACGCTCGAAGCGCTCCACCGGGAGGGGATCGTCCACCGCGACCTCAAGCCCGAGAACATCCTGCTGCGCGCCGACGGCCGTCCCCTCATCTCCGACTTCGGCCTCGCGAAGGACCTCCAGGACGAGGACGGCGAGCTCACCACGGCCGGCTCACCCCTCGGGACGATCGGCTACATGGCCCCCGAGCTCCTCGACGCGAACCGCGAGAAGCTCGGGCCCTGGACCGACGTCTTCGCCCTCGGAGCCGTCCTCCACGAGCTCATGACGGGCGAGCTCCCCTTCTCGGGGAAGAACATCCTCGAGGCGGCGAAGTCGATCCGGAACGACACCGTGAAGCCCGTCCCGAACGTGCCTCCGGCCCTCAACGCCGCCGTCAAGCGCGCCCTCGCCAAGGTGCCGGACGAGCGCTTCGCCTCGGGCGGCGAGCTCGCGCGCGCGCTCCGCGAAGCGCGCGTCTGATCAGCTCTCCGAGGGGACCGCGAGAGCGAGGGCGTACCACCCGCGCTCGTCCGTGATCCACGCGTCGAGCTCGAGCCCGGCGCGACCGAGGAGATCCTCGAGCGAGCCGCGGGTCCACTTCCGGCTGATCTCGGTGCGGATCGTCTCGCCCGCCTCCAGGGG
>Ga0070738_10002427_pt1 | contig 28728 bp, 26 predicted proteins | sample Coa_R2_2_FD_66446 | JGI IMG/M metagenome (GOLD analysis project Ga0070738, IMG submission 66446) | Surface soil microbial communities from Centralia Pennsylvania, which are recovering from an underground coalmine fire - Coalmine... | ecosystem: Environmental > Terrestrial > Soil > Unclassified ...
ATGGTCACCTCCTGGATGCCGCGGACATCGCCGACCTTCCAATCGTGCTTCGGGCTTTCGGGATGCGTGTTGTGGCAGTCGACGCAGACCTGCCCCATGATGATGGGCGCCACCAGCCGCACCTGGCGCGAGAAGAGCGAGCCGGAGATGTCGATGATCGGCGGCCCCGTCGGATCCCGGCGCAGAGCGGCGAGCGACCGGCGCTCGAAATCATCGAGCGGATGCGGCGCGCGGTTGATGAAGGGATAGTCCGAGACGAAGCGGTATTTCACATTGCCCTGCTGCGCGCCGATCACCTGGCCCAATTCGATGGAGAGCGTCGCCGGGATGGGAATGGCGCCGGGCACGTCGTGATAATTGTGGATGACCTCGCTCTTGCCCGGCGCGCTCAGCACGCGGGCCACGACATTGGTGCCGTAATAGCCGCGGATGCTGCTGATGATCTGGTTGATCTCGCTCGCCTGGCTGCGCAGGAACTGGGCCGAGATGTTCTCGAGATCGAGCCAGACCGCGACCGGCAGGCCGATGACGAGAATCAGCACCGCCAGGAGAATCTCGCGGCCGCGTGATTTGAGATCGGGCTCGCTTCGCGCCGTGGCAATTTTCCTGTCCATGGCACCTTCCACGAAGCGGGGTTACTCCGTCAGCAGCCCCCAAAGTCCATCGGCACCGCGCTGGGCGGCGATCCGGCCGAGCTCGATCGACCATTCGCTCTCGACGCCGAACTCGTCGCGCCACGCCCAGAGCCGGCGCGTCAGGTGATGGAGCCGATGCTCATGCGTGAAGCCGATGGCGCCATGGACCTGATGCGCGATCTCGGCGACCCGTCCGGCAGCCTCGCCGACGCGGCTCTTGGCGACGGCGACGGCAAAGGCGAGGTCGCCGCGCTTCGCCGCGACATGGGCGGCCGTGGCCGCTGCCACGCCCGCCGCCGCGACATTTTCGGCGAGCACGGCGAGCTGCTGCTGGATCGCCTGGAACTTGCCGATGGGCCGGCCGAACTGGATGCGGTCATTGGCATATTGCACGGCAAGCGCCAAGGCGCCGTCGAGCGCGCCGGCCATCAAATGACAGCGCGAGAGCGCGCCCAGGCGATAGAGCAGCATCGCATCGACACCCGCGGGCGGCGGCGCCGCCTCATCCGCCAGCACCGCATCGACCGAGACGTCGTCCCGCGGCTCGCCCGCGAGGCTCTTGCCTGGGCGGATATCGGCCTCGGCGGGCGTGAAGCGCGCGACCTTGCCGTCGGCGATGACGACGATGGCGCTGGCCTGCCTTGCCCAGGGGATGCCGGCGGCCCTCCCCGAAAGACGCCAGCCCTTGGCCTCGCGGCGCAAGGTGAAGACGCTCTCGCGATCGAGCGGCGCGATGCTCAGGGGCCCCTCGGGCGCGGCGAGCCCTGCCCCGGCCAGCAGCCAGCGCGCCAGCATCGTCTCGGAGAGCGGCACGGGCGCCGCGTGGCGCCCCATCGCGCGCAGGATCGCACCGGCGTCGATGATGCCCGAGAGATCGCCCGGCGCTTCGCTCGCCGCCGCGAGCGCATCGGCGAAGCCGGCTTGCTCGACCGCCTGCCACAGCGCCGCGGGCCAGACGCCCTCCTCCGATGCGTTGACGACGGCCGGTGTCGCGAGATCACCGAAGAGACGGTTCGCGCTGTCTTGCAGGATGGTGTCGCTCATCTGAGGCCGAGCCCGCGCGCGACGATGCCGCGCAAGATCTCGCGCGTGCCGCCGCGCAAGGTGAAGGAAGGCGCGTTCAGAACGCCATAGGCGAGCGCCTCCTCCATGAGATCGGCATGGTTCGGCGACTTGCCGCGGCGCGCCACGAGGCGCACGAGCTCGGGGATCTCCTTTTCGAGATTGGTGCCGAGATCCTTGACGACCGCCGCTTCGAGATTGACCGTCTCGCCCTTCTGCAGCATCCCCGCGACCGAGAGCGACATGCGCCGGAGCGTGGCGAGATGGGCGATGATGCGGCCGATCGTCTCGGCGGCGCGCTCATCGGGGGCGGGGCCGGCGCGGCGCACGAACTCGACGAGGAGGCGGAAGCTGCTGAGAAAGCGCTCGGGCCCGCTGCGCTCATATCCCAGCTCGCTCGTCACCTGCTTCCAGCCATCGCCGGGGGCGCCGATCATGCGGTCGGCGGGGATGAAGACATCCTCGAACAGCACCTCGTTGAAATGCTCGGCACCGGCGAGGTTCTTGATCGGCCGGATCGAGATGCCCGGCGATTTGAGATCGACGACGAGCTGGCTCAGCCCCTTGTGGCGGTCCTTCTCGTCGATCGGGCCGGTGCGGCACAGCGCGATCATGAAATGCGCCTTGTGCGCGTTCGAGGTCCAGATCTTGCGGCCGTTCATCACCCAGCCGCCCTCGACCGGCGCCGCCTTGCTGCGGATCGAGGCGAGGTCGGAGCCGCTGTCGGGCTCGCTCATGCCGATGCAGAAGAAGCATTCGCCCCTGGTGATGCGCGGCAGGATCTCCTGGCGCTGCTTCTCCGTGCCGAAGCGCAGCAGGAGCGGCCCGCTCTGCCGGTCCGCGACCCAATGCGCGCCGACGGGCGCGCCCGCCGCCAAGAGCTCCTCGGTGACGACATAGCGCTCGAGAAAGCTGCGCTCCTGCCCGCCATACTGCTTGGGCCAGGTCATGCCGATCCAGCCGCGCGCGCCCAGCCGGCGGCTGAACTCGGGCGAATGGCCCGAGGTGAAGTCGCCGCCCGCGCGCCAGCGCCCGGCGGCTTTCTCCTCGGCGATGAAGGCGCGCACTTCGCCGCGCAAGGTCTCGCAGACCGGCGGCAGCTCCAAGGGATCGAAGCGGAAGGTCTCGGTCACGTCGGCCCTGCTCCCCGGCTTTATCGCGGCGGCGATGCGCCGCCCGTTTTCGCGATCGTAAAGACGGGCCGAACGGGGGTCAAATGGCCGGCTAGGGTTTATCGAGCGAGATCTCGTGACGCCGCAAGCCCTGGGGCGTCTCGATCTCAAACCGATGATCCGCCGGCGTCAGCTCGATGAGGCCGAGCCCGACGATCTTCTCGCCGATCCTTTCCTGGCTGCTGTCGGTGAAGACATAGGCCGATGAGGGAAGCCAGATGTGGCGCGTGCCGCCGATCATGCGATCGAGATACTGATGCGCATGGCCGCTGACGACGATGCGCCAGTCGGCCCCCGCCAGCAGGGCGAGAAGCCGCCGCCTTGGCGAGAGCGGCACATAGCGGCCATGCGGCTGGGGATCGGCGGGATCGTCGTGGAAGAGCGGCTTGTGCGACAGCAGCATCACCGGGCGGCCCAGGGCGCCATCGAGCGACGCCTGAAGCCATAGCCACTGCTCCTCTTCCTCGCGCGTATCGCTGCCGAGAAGCTGGGCGTTGAGGCCGATCAGGCGCCAGCCCGCCGCATCGAGCGCCCAGTGATCGGCGCCGAAGCTGTCGTGATAAAGCGCCATGGTGCCGGGATCGAGCGGCGGCTCCGCGGGAAGTTCGGGGCCGGGCGGGTTGTCGCCGATATCGTGATTGCCCGGGAGGAAGCGGATCGGCGTCGGCCAGTTCCGCGTCATCATCAGGGCGTGGCGATAGTGATCCTCGTCGTTGACGCCGTCGCCGGTGATGTCGCCGAGATGGAGGGTGAGCTCGGCATTGGCGCCGCCGGCGAAAACCCGCACGGCACGCCAATTGGCGTCATGCGCGGCGGCGTTCGGCGCGAGATGACTATCGGTGACGAGGACGATGCGCATCGGAGGCTCACCCCATCGTAGCGTGTGCCGTTCGACAAAGCGACAGCGGCGAGCGCTCACATCGACGTGTAACGATCGCTTCGCGCGAAGCGCTGGCGGTATTGGCGTGGAGCAACGCCAAGTTGCCGGAGAAAGCTGCGCCGCATCCGCTCCTCATCACCGAAGCCGCAATTGCGCGCGATCGCCTCGATCGGCGCCGGCTGATCTTCCAGCGCGCGCCGCGCCGCCTCGATCCGCAAGCGCTCGACCGCCTTGGCCGGCGTCGCGCCCATGCGCTGCGCATAGACGCGCGCGAAGTTGCGCGGGCTCATGCCCATCTGCTCGGCCAGCCGCTCGACACGAAGATCCTCGCCGAGATGGCGCGCCATCCATTCATGGAGCGCCGCAAAGCCGTCATCATCCGCCGATTGGGCTTCGAGCATGGTGCTGAATTGCGACTGTCCGCCGGGACGCTTCAGAAAGACGACAAGCTGGCGGGCCGTCGCCAAGGCGAGCGGGCGCCCGAGATCCTCCTCGACGAGCGCGAGCGCGAGATCGATGCCGGCCGTGACCCCGGCCGAGGTCCAGATCTTGCCGTCGCGGATGAAGATGGGATCGGCTTCGACCCGCAGCTTCGGATAGCGCTGCTGCAACAGCGCGCAGGAGCGCCAATGCGTCACCGCGCGGCGGCCATCGAGCAGCCCGGCACCAGCGAGAAGGAACGCGCCGGTGCAGACCGAGCAGATCCGCCGGGCTCGGGGCGCTCGGGCGGCAAGCCAGCGGATGAGGCGGGGATCGCCGTCACCGAGGCGTGCGCCGGGGCCGCCCGCGACGATGATGGTGTCGATCGCCTTGCCTTTGAAGGCGCGCAACGGCTCGGTCAGGATCGGCAGGCCGGATGAGGTGGCGACGGCACCGCCGGTGGGCGAGACGACGGCAAGCCGATAGGGATCGGACGAGCCGCGGGCGAGGCAAAGCTGGCGCGCTGTATCGAAGGCCTGCAACGGTCCCGCGATATCGAGGACAAGGGCCTGATCGAAGGCGACGATGACGACTTGGCGCATGGTGGTATCCTGGCAGAAAAGGAGGGTATTGTGTCATTCCTGCCAAATCCTGTCGCGCCTAAAATCGACGGTGCTTCGTCCTCCAGGAGAGCAAGATGACGCCTGCCCCCTTCTCGATCGGCTTCCTCCTCTTCCCGCGCCTGACGCAGCTCGACCTGACGGGACCCTATGAGATCCTGTCGCGCATGCCGGGCGCCGCGACGCATCTCGTCGCCAAGACACTCGACCCCGTGCGCTCCGACCGCGGATTGACGATCCTGCCGACGACCACGCTCGCCGCTTGCCCGCCGCTTGATCTCGTCTGCGTGCCGGGCGGGCCCGGCACCAACGATACGGTGGCCGATCGCGAGATCCTGGACTTCCTCCGCCGCAGCGCAGAGCGTGCGCGCTACGTCACGTCGGTCTGCACCGGCTCGCTGACGCTCGCCGCGGCCGGGCTCCTCAAGGGGCGCCGGGCGGCGTGCCATTGGATGTCGCGCGACATGCTGCGCCGCTTCGGCACCGAACCCGCCGCCGAGCGCGTGGCGATCGACGGCAAGTTCATCACCGGCGGCGGCGTCACCGCCGGCATCGATTTCGCGCTCGCCGTGGTGGAGCAGGTCTGCGGCCGCGAGACGGCGGAAGCGATCCAGCTCGGGGTCGAATATGATCCGCACCCGCCCATCGATGCCGGCTCGCCGGAACGCGCCGCACCGGCGGTCGTCGAGCGCGTGAGGAAAGCCGCCCAGCCCTTCATGCGCGAGCGCGACGCGGCAATGACCGCGGTCGCGGCGGCGCTCGACGCCGCCTGGTAGCATCAAGCCGATCATTCTCGCCATTCAGCTTGACAGGCCGGTAATCGGGACCCATTTGGCTTTCTATTCGCCAGCGAGGCGATGACACGAAAGCCGAAGACACCCTCATGCCGCCGCGCGATCTTCAAGTCTGGATGTGGGCCGAGGCCTGTGAGGCGCTGGCGCGCGCCGAGCGGCTGCATCGGCAATTCTTTCGGGTGGGCGCTTCGGTCGAAGCGGCGGTCTGGGAACCGCCGGTCGATATCTTCGAAACCCGCGGCGAGCTCTGGATCGTGGCGGCGCTGCCGGGGGTCGATGCGCCTCATGTCGAGATCGGCGTCGAGGACGGCGTGTTGATCATCGCCGGCGAGCGTCCGGCACCGGCGCTTCAGCGCGCCGCCGGCATCCACCGATTGGAGATCCCGCAAGGCCGGTTCGAGCGGCGAATCGCGCTGCCGCCCGGCCGCTACGACTTGGCCCGGCGCGATCTGGCCGATGGTTGCCTGACCCTCGCGCTGCGCAAGCTGGGGTAAAGGAATGGCAATAAGCGAAGCCCAACCAGCCGCCGATCTGCCGCCCTTGCCGGCCGATGCGGCGATCGTCATCCCGGTGCGCGGCACCGTGCTCTTCCCCGGCACGGTCCTGCCGATCACCGTCGGACGTCAGCGCTCGGTCGCCGCCGCACAAGAAGCCGTGCGGCGCGAGCTCCCCGTGGCGATCGTGCTTCAGCGCGATGCCGAGGTCGAGGATCCCGCCGGCGCCGATCTCTATCAGGTCGGCACGCTCGCCGGCATCCTGCGCTATCTCACCGCGCCCGATGGCAGCCACCATATGGTCGTCCAGGGCCGGCATCGCTTCCGCATCGTCGAGTTCGTGGCCGGCTTCCCCTTCCTCGTAGCGCGGATCGAGCAGATCGGCGAGACCGAGGTGCGGACGGCCGAGCTCGAAGCGCGGCTCCTCACCCTCAAGAACCAGGCACGCGAGGCGATCGAGCTGCTGCCGCAGGCGCCGCCCGAGCTCACCGCCGCCATCCAAGGCATCAATGCGGGCGGGCCGCTCGCCGATCTCGTCGCCAGCGTCATGGATCTCGAGCCCGCGGAGAAGCAGGAGGTGCTCGAGCTCTTCGACGTGCTGTTGCGGATGAAGCGCGTCTCCGAGCTCTTGAGCCACCGCATCGAGGTGCTGCGCCTCTCGCGCCAGATCAGCCAGCAGACCAAGGACACGATGGAGGGCCGCCAGCGCGAGTTCTTGTTGCGCGAACAGCTCAAGACCATCCAGAAGGAGCTGGGCGAAGGCGACGCCAAGAGCGAGGAGATGGCCGAGCTGCAGCGCCGCATTGCCGACGCGAAGATGCCGCCCGAGGTCGAGGCGCAGGCGAAGAAGGAGCTCGGCCGCCTCGAGCGGATGCCGGAAGGCGCCGGCGAATACTCGATGGCGCGCAACTATCTCGATTGGCTCGTCGAGCTGCCCTGGTCGGTGACGACCGAGCGCCGCATCGACATCGCCGAGGCGCGCCGCATCCTCGACGAGGACCATTACGGCCTCGCCAAGATCAAGCGCCGCATCCTCGAATATCTCGCCGTGCAGAAGCTCAAGCCCGGCGGCAAGAGCCCGATCCTGTGCTTCGTCGGCCCGCCCGGCGTCGGCAAGACCTCGCTCGGCCAGAGCATCGCGCGCGCGACGGGACGGAAATTCGTGCGCGTGAGCTTGGGCGGTGTCCATGACGAAGCCGAGATCCGCGGCCATCGCCGGACCTATATCGGCGCGCTCCCCGGCAACATCATCCAGGGCATCCGCAAGGCCGGCGCGCGCGATTGCGTGATGATGCTCGACGAGATCGACAAGCTCGGCCAGGGCTTCCAGGGCGATCCCTCGGCGGCGCTCCTCGAAGTGCTCGACCCCGAGCAGAACGGGACCTTCCGCGACGCCTATCTGGGCGTGCCCTTCGATCTGAGCGCGGTCTTGTTCATCGCCACCGCCAATATGATGGACACCGTGCCCGGCCCCCTGCGCGACCGCATGGAGGTGATCGAGCTCCCCGGCTATACGGAAGAGGAGAAGCTGCAGATCGCGCGGCGCTATCTCGTGCCGCGGCAGCTCGAGGCGACGGGCCTCAACGCCGAGCAAGTCACCATCACCGACGAGGCGCTGAGCGCGATCATCCGCGACTACACGCGCGAAGCGGGCGTGCGCAATCTCGAGCGCAATATCGGCAGCGTCTTTCGCAATGTGGCGATGCGCTTTGCCGAAGGCTCGACGGAGCCCGCGCGCATCGACACCGCCGAGATCGCAACGATCCTCGGGCCGCGCCGCTTCGAGAACGAGGTCGCGATGCGGACCAGCGTGCCGGGCGTGGCCACGGGCCTCGCCTGGACGCCGGTCGGCGGCGACATCCTCTTCATCGAGGCGACGCGCATTCCCGGCAACGGCCGGCTCATCCTCACCGGGCAGCTCGGCGATGTGATGAAGGAGAGCGCGCAGGCGGCATTGAGCCTGGTCAAATCGCGCGCCCGCCCGCTCGGCATCGATGAGGAGATCTTCGCCAAGAGCGACATCCATATCCATGTTCCCGCGGGCGCCATCCCCAAGGACGGGCCCAGCGCCGGCGTTGCGATGACGATCGCGCTCATCTCGCTCTTGACCAACCGGCCGACGCGCAGCGACACGGCGATGACCGGCGAGATCAGTCTCCGCGGCCTGGTGCTGCCGGTGGGCGGCATCAAGGAAAAGGTGACCGCCGCGGTACGCGCCGGCATCACCACCGTGCTCCTCCCCGCCCGCAACCGGCGCGATTTCGAGGACATCCCCGAGGAAGCGCGGCGCAAGGCGCGCATCATCTGGTGCGAACGCATCGACGATGCGGTGGCCGAGGCGCTGGGCGAGCGGACCGAGGCGGCGGCGGAGTAGTGGATGCTTCTGGACCGAACTGAGCCCCTCTCCCGTCTACGGGAGAGGAAGGGGCCCATTGCGAAGCAATGGGAAGGTGAGGGTTGCCTGCCGCGCTACAAAGCCGAAGAATACCCTCACCCTCCCGACGGTTCACGTCGGGTCCCTCCCTCTCCCACTTCGTGGGCGAGGGGCTGCGTCGCTCGATCTACCACTCTTGACAGCTAGGGCCTTAAGGTCCATCCCTCCCCACCGAAAAAGCGCATGGCGCAAAGAAAACCGGAGGAGGAGCAACGATGAGCGAGCCAGGCCAGATCGTCACCAGCGAGCGCGTGGGCGCCGTCGCCGTCTTGACCATCAACAACCCGCCGGTGAACGCGCTGAGCCATGCCGAGCGCAGCGGCATCAAATCGGGCGTCGATGCCGCAATCGCGGACAGCGCGGTCAAGGCCATCGTGCTGATCTGCGCCGGGCGCACCTTCGTTGCCGGCGCCGACATCACCGAGTTCGGCAAGCCGATGAAGGAGCCGGGCCTTCACGCCATCATCGAGACAATCGAGAACAGCGCGAAGCCGGTGATCGCCGCGATCCATGGCACGGCCTTGGGCGGCGGCCTCGAGTTGGCACTCGCCTGCCAGTTCCGCGTCGGCGTGGCGGACGCCAAGTTCGGCCTTCCCGAGGTGAAGCTCGGCATCCTGCCCGGGGCCGGCGGGACGCAGCGTTTGCCGCGCGTCGTCGGCGTGCCGATGGCGCTCGACATGATCACCTCGGGCGATCCCATCGGCGCGAAGCAGGCACGCGAGACCGGGCTCATCGACGAGATTGTCACCGGCGACCTGCGCGCCGGCGCCATCGCCTTTGCCGAGCGCGTGCTGCGCGAGAAATTGCCGCTCCGCCGTGTGCGCGACCTCAACGACAAGCTCGGCGTGGCGGATGCCGATCTCTTCAAGAATTATCGGAGCACCCTCGCCAAGCGCAAGCGCGGCCTCGAAGCGCCGCAAGCCTGCGTCGACGCGGTCGAGGCGGCGGTCACGCTGCCTTTCGATCAGGGCCTCAAACGCGAGCGCGAGCTCTTCACGAAGCTCCTGGGCGGCGATCAATCGAAGGCGCAGCGCTATTTCTTCTTCGCCGAGCGCGAGGCCAACAAGATCCCCGACGTGCCCGCGGATACGCCGGTCAAGCCGATCCGCAAGGCAGCCGTCATCGGCGCCGGCACGATGGGCGGCGGCATCGCCATGAACTTCGCCAATGTCGGCATTCCCGTGACGGTGATCGAGGCAAATCAAGCCGCGCTCGACCGCGGGCTTGGCATCGTGCGCAAGAATTACGAGATCTCGGCGAGCCGCGGCGGGATGAGCGCGGAGGATATCGACCGCCGCATGGCGCTCATCAAGGGCTCGCTCTCCTACGATGATATCGCCGATGCCGATCTCGTCATCGAGGCGATCTTCGAGGACATGGCGCTCAAGAAGGAGACCTTCGCCAAGCTCGACAAGATCGCGAAGCCGGATGCGATCCTCGCCACCAACACCTCGACGCTCGACGTCAATGCGATCGCCGCATCGACGAAGCGGCCGGAAAGCGTCATTGGTCTCCACTTCTTCAGCCCGGCCAATGTCATGCGGCTTCTCGAGATCGTGCGCGGCGCCAAGACCGCGAAGCCGGTGATCGCGAGCTCGATGGCGCTCGCCAAGACGATCCGCAAGGTGCCGGTCCTCGTCGGCGTATGCGACGGCTTCGTCGGCAATCGCATGCTGGCGCAGCGGGGACGCGAGGCGGAGCGGCTCCTGATCCAAGGGGCGCTGCCGCATCAGGTCGACAAGGTCCTGACCGATTTCGGCTTCCCGATGGGGCCCTTCGCCATGGGCGATCTCGCCGGGCTCGATGTCGGCTGGCGCGTGCGTCAGGCGCGCGGCACCAAGGCGCCGATTGCCGACGCGCTCTACGAGGCGGGCCGTCTCGGGCAGAAGACGAGCGCCGGCTACTACCATTACGAGCCTGGCAGCCGCGCCCCCATTCCCGATCCCGAGGTCGAGAAGATCATCGTCGCGGTCTCGAAGAAGCTCGGCGTCGAGCGCCAGAGCATTCCCGAGCCCGAGATGCTGGAGCGGCTCGTCTATCCCATGATCAATGAAGGCGCCAAGATCCTCGACGAAGGCATCGCGCTCCGCCCCAGCGATATCGATGTGATCTGGATCTATGGTTATGGCTGGCCGATCTATCGCGGTGGGCCGATGCATTACGCCGATCAGGTCGGCCTCAAGAAGATCCATGACCGCCTGGCCGAGTTCGCCCAGCGCTTCAACGAGCCGGCGCTCAAGCCCGCGCCACTGCTGGCGCGGCTCGCCGCGGAGGGCAAGGGCTTCGCGGAGTGGAAAGGGTCGAAGGCGGCGTAACCGGGGAGTAACCGCCCCCTCACCCTCCCGCTACGCGGGTCCCTCCCTCTCCCCGCTGGGGAGAGGGTCGGGGTGAGGGGTTTTTTGCTTCGCCACTGCCCCTTGGTCCCCCGGGACCCACGCGCGCGGGATGCCGGTCGCCGGCACCTCCGTCACGCCATAGCCCGCCGCGAGCGGGATGCGCAGCACCGGCCCTTCCGCGGTTTTGACGAGTTCCGGGCAGACGGTCACGATCGCCGCGCCGCGTGCCGCCTCGAGCGCGGCCGCCACATCCTTGCTGCGGCCGAGCTTCAGCAGATTCATGCGCGTCGCGAAGACGAGCGTGACGCGCTTGGCATCGGCATCCTCGATCGCCCGTTGCGGCGCGATCCAGATATTGTCCACGGCTTCGCGCCCGTCATGGGCCGCCACCTGATCGATCGGTGCGCGCACCGCAAAGAACTGCGTGTCGAAGCGCTTGGGCGGACCCACCGGCGTGATCCAATGGGCGAAGGGCACGAGGAGGTCGGTCGCCAACTCGACCGCGCCGCTCTCGACGATATCGCCGAAGAGCGGCGCGCGGCCGAGGCTCGCGCGCAAGCGGTTCTCGATCTCGTCGAGCGCTTGCGCGCTCAAGAGCTGGTCGCCGCCCGGCGCGCGGGCGATCAGGAGATGCGCCTCCTCATAGGTTTCGCGGATGCCGGCGACGCGGAAGGCCGTAGCGCCGGCATCGAGCCCGGGCACGGCGCGGCATCGCCCGTGAATCGCCGCGGCGGCATCGGCCTCATCCACCCGGCCGCCGGGAAAGACCAGCGCACCCGAGGCGAAATCCGAGGCGACGTTGCGCGTCACCATCAGGACCTCGACGCCGGCCACGCCATCGCGCAGCAATAAAACGGTCGAAGCCGGGCGCGGCTTCACCACCTCGGGCGCATCGCTCATGAAGATCCTCCCCTTGCCTCCGACCTTAGAGCGACAGACGCGCCGCTTCCAGGCTCACTTGCCGCCGACATAGGAAATGCGCCAGACCGTGTTCCCGGCATCATCGCTGACGAGCAGCGCGCCGTCGGCGGCGACCGTCACACCCACCGGCCGGCCCCAGACAGTGCCGTCGGGCGTCACGAAGCCGGTCATGAAATCCTCGTATTCGCCGGTCGGCTTGCCGTCATGAAGAAGGACGCGCACCAGCTTGTACCCGGTGCGCCGCGAGCGGTTCCACGAGCCATGGAGCGCCACGAAGATGTCGTTGCGATATGCCGCCGGGAATTGCGTGCCGGTATAGACCGCCATGCCGAGCGGCGCCGAATGCGGTTGGATCAATACGTCCGGCACGGTGATCTCGCCGCTGAGATCGGCGCGCTCGCCCTTGTGGCGCGGATCCTGATGCGCGCCGATATAGTACCAGGGCCAGCCGAAGAACTCGCCCGCCTTGACCCGCGTGACATAATCGGGCGGCAGGTTGTCGCCGAGCCCGTCGCGCTCATTGACCGCCGTCCAGAGATCGCCGGTCACCGGATGGAAGGCGAGGCTCACCGGATTGCGGATGCCCGTGGCGAAGTGGCGGCCGCCGCTGCCATCCGGGTTGAATTCGAGAATATCGGCGCGGCCGGCCTCGTCGGAACCGCCTTCGGCGTCGTTCGACCCGGAACCGACCGAGACATACATCTTCTTGCCGTCCGGCGAGAAGACGACATCGCGCGTTACATGCCCGCCGGTCGGCAGGCTCGGTACGATCACCTTGGGCTCGCCTCCCGGTCTCGCATCCCCGTTCTTGTAGGAATAGCGCAGAACCGCATTGACGCAGGCGACGAAGAGATACTGCGGATCGGGTCCCGGCGGATAGAAGGCGATGCCGAAGGGATAGTTGAGGTCGTCGGCATAGGTCGAGACCGCCGCCGGCTGTCCCGCCTTGCCGGGGCGCAGCACCTGGATCGTGCCGCTCCGGCTGTCGGCGGCAAAGATGTCGCCATTGGGCGCGGTGCGCAGGAGACGCGGGCTCGCGAGGCCGGTGGCAAAGGCTTCGACCTTGAAGCCCGGCGGCACCTTGGGCCAGGCCTCGGCCGGGCGATGCTCGGTCCGCGACCAGTTGCTCGCCGAGCGCGTCGCGTAAGGCGCCGGCAGATCGGCCGGCGTGATGAGCCTCCGCAGCCCCACCGCATCGGTCGTCCAATCGCCATAGGCGGATGAGCCCTTGAGCAGGCGATGCTCCTCGCCGAGCGAGGCGCCCGTGCGCGTCAGGAGCGCGGCTGCCGCCACGGCGGCCAATGACAAGACCCCGAAGAGCCGGCGATGTGTTCGACGCATCTATCTCCTCACAAGCGAGGTTCTGCGGATCGAAGCCAACGAAGCGCGCGCGGGATGGTTCAGAGGCGGATGGCGAGGCCGTCATAGGCGACCTCCCATCCCGCCGCGGCGACGGCCTCGCGCTCGCGCGAGCCGGCGCACAGGATGGGATTGGTGTTGTTGATGTGGATGAAGAGCTTGCGCGCGATGCCGAGATCGGCGAAGGCGGCGATCGAGCCCTCGGGGCCGGAAACGCTGAGATGCCCCATGCGCCGGCCGGTCTTGTGGCCTAGACCGGCCTCGATCATCTCGTCGTCGCGCCACAGCGTGCCGTCGAAGAAGAGGAGTGCGGCGTCCTTGAGGCGCTGGTGGAGCTCGTCATCGAGCGCGGCGCAGCCGGGAATGTAGAAAAACCGCTTGCCCGTCGCGGGCGCCGAGATGGCAAGGCCGATCGTGTCTTGCGAGCGCTGCGCCAGGCGCTGCTCGACCGCTGCATCCTCGAGGTAGAGCGCAACCTTGCCCGGCACGATGAAGGCCTCGATGGCAAGCCCCGTCGCGCGGCCGTCGCGAGTCAGGAGATGGGTCGGCTCGCCGATCGGCAGCGGCCGACGCGCGACGTGGTTGGGGTTGAGCACGTTGAAGATGCTGTTGGCGGCGAGCACATCGAGCACGCGGGCGGTCGCGTAAAGCGCGAGCGGCTGGCTTTCGCGCAAGGTCAACAGGCCGGCGATCGCATCGACATCGCCATTGGTCAGCACCGCGCCGGCGATCGGCGTGTGGCGCCCGGCATGGCGCGGCTGCAACCGCGGGGTCGCGAGGATCTGGCTGCGCAGATCGGGCGAGGCGTTGAGGAGGAACCAGTTCTCCTCATCGGCCGAGACGGCGAGCGAGGCCTGGGTCTGCGCCGGCGCCAAGCCGCTCCAGGCGGCGCGGCAGGTCGCGCAATTGCAATTCCATTGCGGAAAGCCGCCGCCCGCCGCGGCGCCAAGCACGATGATGTGCATCGATCCCGAACCCTGTCAGCCCGCCGGCGCCGCGGCCGGCCGGCGTTGGAAAGCGCGCTGGGGATCATAGCCCCAGGCGGCGATGAGGAAGAAGACCAGCGCCGCCCCCACCACGACCGCCGCGGCGACCGGCTCGATCTTTCCGTAAAGCGCGAAGCGTACGAGCTCGACGCCATAGGTGAAGGGGTTGAGCCGGGCGATGACATCGAGCCATTGCGCCCCGCTCTCGCGCAGCCGCCACAGCGGGTAAAGCGCGGTCGAGAGGAAGAACATCGGGAAGATCACGAAATTCATCGTGCCCGCGAAATTCTCGAGCTGGCGGATGCGCACGGAGAGCACGAGCCCGAGCGCGCCCAGCATGATGGCGGCGGCGATGAGGGCGGGAAGCGCCGTCAGGAATCCGAGGAGCGGAATGTCGATGCCGATGAGAACGGCGACGATGAGAAAGGCATAGGCCTGCAGGACCGAGAGCACCGCACCCGCCAGCAGCTTGCACAGCAGCAGATACCAGCGCGGCAGCGGCGCCGTCAGAAGAAGCCGCATCATGCCCATCTCGCGGTCATAGACCATCGACAGCGAGGATTGCATGCCGTTGAACAGCAGCACCATGCCGATAAGCCCGGGCACGATATAGACCTGATAGGTGATGTAGGTCTCGTAGGGCGGCGTGATCGAGATGCCGAGGACATTCTGGAAGCCCGCGGCGAAGACGAAGAGCCAGAGCGCCGGGCGGACGAGCGCCGAGAGAAGACGCCCGGTCTGATTGGCGAAGCGCACGATCTCGCGGCCGGCGACGGCGGTGAAGGCTTGGAGGGCATGGCTCGGTCTCATGCGTCCTCTCAGAAATGGCAGGTGGTTTCGGGCTGGTCGGCGCCCAGCGTGTCGAGCACGTTGGTGGCGTGGAGGAATCCCGGCAGCGGCGCCTCGGCGATCACGGCATCGGCGGTGGCGAGCAGGATCGGCTGGCGGAGCTGATGATCCCAGGCGCGGAAGCTGAGCGGCGGCCCCTTGGCGCCGTCGAGCGACAGGTTCGGGCCGAGGAGATAGGCGTCGACTTCGGCCATATCCTTGGCACCGCTGTTCCGCACGGCATCGCCGATCGCGCGCACCGCGACCCAGGCTGCCCAGTCCGCGGCTTCCATATGCCGCTCATTCGCCTTCTCGAAGCGATGATTGACTTGCGGCGCGCCATAGCGATCCCAGGACCAGCTCCACGCCGTCGGCACCAGGCCCGTCGCGCCGATCACCGGGCGCGGCCGGATCGTGCGGTAGGGCAGGTCGCGGGCGAACTCGCCCTCGGCATCGGCGACGAAGACGACATCGTAGGAAGCATCGCCGGTGAGCAGCGCGACATTGTCCTTCTCGCGCTCGCGCGGATCGTTGCTGAGGAGAAAATCGCGCTTTGCCGTGATCTTGAGCCCGAACCGCTTGGCGGCGTGCTCGAAGGCCGCCGCATTCGCCTTGTCCTCTTCGAGCGGGCCTTGCAGGATCAGCACGTCCGGCCATTTTCGCGCGACGAGAAGCTGGGCGAGCGCGTCGGCAAGCATGCCGCGGCCGGGGATCACATTGGCGAGGTTCTTCTGGCACGCCGGACCGCGCAACCCATCGCCGCGCGCGGAGATGTTGAGCAGGAGCAGGTCGCGATCGCGCTCGGCCTTCGCCAGATCGGCCATCGCCGCATCGGGCGCATCGACGAGGACCCAATGCGCGCCCGATTTCACGAGATCGTCAATACGGGCGGCAAGCGCCGCCGCCGTCTCCGCCTCGGCCTTGGCGAGGGTGAAGCTGCGGCCGGAGGCGGCCGAAGCGAGATTGATCTCGTTGACCCCCATCTCCGCGCCCGCGACGGGGCGGCCGGGCGTGATCGGCGTGTCGCCGGGCCCGGTCCGCTCGTCGTAGCGGGGATCGTCGGCGAGTTGGAGATAGCCGATGGTGACGGCATTGCCGAGCGGCGCCGCCCATGCCGGCGCCACGGCGAGCCAAGCGGCGGCAAGGGCGGCGAGCAGGAGGCGCGCCCGCTCACTCATCGATCGCGACGCCATAGGGGTAGTGCCCGACCGGAACGGATTTCACCACCTTGCGTGCGGCGGTGTCGATGATGCTGACATCGTCGCTGCCGCCATTGGCGACGAAGAGCCGCTTCTGGTCCTTGCTGAAAGTGATGCCCCAAGGCCGCTGACCCACCAGGACATAGCCCGTCACCTTGCGGCTCGCGACATCGACGATGCCGACATGATTGGCGCGCCCGAGCGTCACATAGGCGGTCTTGCCCTCGCCATCGATCACCAGCGCCACGGGCGAGACATCCTCCTTGCGCATACCCGGCGGCAGGAAGTCGATCTTGCCGGTGACCGCGTTGGTGGCGGTGTCGATCACGTCCACTTGCCCGGCCAATTCGGTCGAGACCCAGAGCTCTTTGCCGTCGGGCGTCATCGCGAAGCGGCGCGGGCGCGTGCCCACGGCGATATCTTTGCGCGCGCCGCTCGCGAGGTCGAACACATGCACCAGGTTCGAGCCTTCGGACGCGACATAGACCTTGGTGTCATCGTGATTGAGCAGCACGCCCTCGGGCTCGAGCCCGACCTTGAAATGGCGCATGATCTGCTTGGTCGCGATGTCGATGACCGTGAGCTCGCTCGCCTCCTCGTTGCTGGCATAGAGATGCTGGCCCGCGGCATCAAGGGCGAAAGTCTCGGGATCGGAGATCTTGCCGATCCTGTCGACCACCTTGAGCGTTGCGACATCGACGATGTCGATGCGGTCGGCGCCGCCGCAGGCGACATAGAGGCGCTTGTGATCGGGGCTGAAGACCATGCCGCGCGGCTGGCGCCCGGTCTTCACCTCGCCCACCGGAGAATAATCCTTGGCGCTCAGCACGGTGAGCGCATTGCCCTTCTCGTTGCTGACGAAGATGCGCCCGGTTCCCTCGGCATGAGCGGCCCCGGTGCTTACGCCCATGAGCAGAAAACCGATGAGCGCCGCCCTCCTGGTGATCCTCGTCATGACGCGCGCCTCCCGCCCGCTTCGCTTCCTTCTTGCACCTTGGTCAGCGTCATGAAGGCATCGGCGAGCTTTGCCGCGCCGACTTCCGTGGTGAGCGCCGCGGGTGTCCCCACACGCAGCACCTTGCCGCGATGGAGGATGACCACGCGGTCGGCATGCTCGGCCTCGTCGATGAGATGGGTCGCCCAGAGGATGCCGATTCCCTGCTCCGCCTTGAGCCGCATCACATGGTCGAGAAGGTCCCGCCGCGTCGCCGGATCCAATCCCACCGTCGGTTCGTCCATCAAGACGAGGCGCGGCTCATGGAGCAGCGCGCGCGCCAGCTCGATCCGCCGGCGATTGCCGCCGCTCAGCTCGCGCGCCTTGCGGGCCGCCACATCGCCGAGACCCAGCCGCTCGATCACGGCGCCGATGCGCTGCTCGCGCTCGCTCCTGGGAACGCCGTGCAGCCCGGCATGGAAGCGGAGATTGGCACGCACGCTCAAATCAAGATCGAGCGTCGGCTGCTGGAAGACGATGCCGATCCCGGCAAGCGCCGGCACCGGGTCGCGGCGGATATCGTGGCCATGGATCTGGATGCTGCCGCCATCGGCGACGAAGAGGCCGCTCAGCAACTGGAAGAGCGTCGTCTTGCCCGCGCCGTTGAGCCCTAAAAGCGCCACGAACTCGCCCGGCGCGACGGTGAGACTCACGCGATCGAGCGCCTTCACCGGACCATACCGCTTCTCCACCGCCTCGACGATGAGGACCGGCTGCCGCACCGCACCCTCGCTCATGCCGCACTCTCCTGGTTCGCGCCGGTGCCGAGCCCGCGCAACAGGTCAGGATAGCTCTCCAAGAGGCGTTTGCGCAGCGCTTCGACCTGGGGACCGTCGGGGCTCCTCGGCCGGGGCAGATCGAGCGGCAGATCGAGGACGATCCGCGCCGGCCCGGTCGAGAGAAACAGCACGCGGTCGCCGAGGCTCAGCGCCTCGCGCAGATCGTGAGTGACGAAGAGCACGGTCGGGCGATGCCGCGCCCACAGCGCCAGCAGGAGATCGCGGAGATGCTGCGCCGTCGGCGCGTCGAGCGACTGAAAGGGCTCGTCGAGGAGCAGCAAGGCGGGGTCGCTCACGAAAGCGCGGGCCAGCGCGACGCGCCGCTGCTGCCCGCCCGAGAGACGGTTGGGAAAGGCGTCGAGATAAGGCCCGAGCTGCATGTCGTTCAGCAGCGCGTCGGCGCGCTGGCCGTCATCATCCGCCGGCAGCGCGAGGCGCACATTGTCGCGCACGCTGAGCCAAGGCATGAGCCGCGGCGCCTGGAACACGACGCCCAGCCGATCATTGGCGCCTTGCCGGCGGATCGTCCCGTCGAAGCCGCGATCGAGACCGGCGATGAGCGACAGCAAGGTGGTCTTGCCGCAGCCGGAAGGGCCGATGATGCAGGCGAATTGCCCTTCCGGCACCGCGAAATCGAGGCTCGACAGCGCCACGATCTCGCGCTGATCGGCGTGATAGGATTTGCGCGCGACCGTCACTTCGAGCGCATTCATCGCCGCCACCGCGTCACGCGCAATTCCAGGGGACGTATCACCCAGCCCTCGACGATCACCACCACCAGCACGAAGCTCGCGGTATAGGCGAGGATGCTGGTGATGTCGAAGAATTGAAAATAGACGCCCAGCTGAAAGCCGACGCCGTTGCTGCGGCCGATGAGCTCGACCACCAGCACGATCTTCCAGATGAGCGACAAGCCGGCACGGCTCGCCGCCATGAGATAGGGATAGAGCTGCGGCAGGTAGACCCTGGTCATTCGCCGCCAGCGCGACAGGCGGAGCACATCGGCGACCTGCAACAGCTCGCGATCGACCGACCGCGCGCCCTCGCGCAGGATCACGGCGCAGGTCGCGACCTTGTTCAAGGCGACGGCGAGAATGGCCGCGGTTTCGGTCAGCCCGACCCAGAGATAGCAGAGAAAGATGATCACCAGCGCCGGTATATTGAGCCCGAGCACCAGCCAGAAATCGAAGAGCCGATCGGCGCTTCGGCTGCTGCCCATGAGAACGCCGATGACCGAGCCCGCCGCCATGGCGAGCGTAAAGCTCGCGGCCACGCGCCACAGCGTAATGCCGACATCGGTAAGCAGCCGGCCATGCACCGCGAGCTTGACGAGCGCCGCGGCGACGGTGGCCGGCCCGGGCAGGAGCGGGCTTGCGGCAAGCCCGGATGCCGCCTGCCATATGACGAGAAACGTCACCACCGAGAGACCGCGCAACCATGTATCGCTGTAGCGCAGGGACGGCATGCGGACCCTAGGACGCGCCGCCGGCGAAGAACGTGCCCGGCGGCACGCGCCCATCGGGCGGCGCCTGATCGATGCCGCCGAGCTCGATGAGAAGATCGAGGAGACGCTGGGCCGACGCCGCGACATCGGTGGGCTCGGCACCGGCGAGGCCGCGGCGATAGGCGTCGTGCAGCCGTGCCAGAATCGCGGGATCGTCGGTGCCGGTAAGCGGCGCCACTTTCTGCCATTCCGCCGCCGATCCGGCGAGCCGCTCGCGCGCTTCCTTGGCGGCGGCGAGAAAGCCGCGCGCCAAGTCGCCATGCGCCGCGGCCCAATGCTCGCTGAAGACCCAGCCGAGCAGCGGCGTGTCGGCGGCGATGCCGAGCGCCGGGAGCATCGTCTCGACGCTCACGAGCTCGCTGAAGCTCGAAGGCGGGAGCCGCGCATTGTAGGGCCAGAAATTAATGGCCGCGGCGAGACCGCCCTTGCGCATCGTTTCCGCGAGAAGCGGCGGCGCCGCAAAAACCGGCGTCGCGTCCTCTGTGAGGTCGAGCCCCGCCGTCTTGCGCGCATAGGCGCGCAGCACCAGCCAGCTCTTGTCGATCGGACCGCCGCCGACGCCGATCTTGCGTCCCTTGAGATCGGCAAGGCTGGTGATGCCGGACCCCGCACGCACCATCAGGCCGCCGGTCGCATGCGAATGCGGCACGAAAGTGAAGTCGCCGCCCAGCGCGCGCCGCCGCGCGACCCACAGCCAATCCGTGAGGATCACGTCGACCGCGCCGCCTTGCAGGGCGACGACGGCGCCATCCTTGCCGGCGAGTTCGAGCGGCTCCAACGCGAAGCCATGCGCGCGGTCGAGACCGTTCCGCCGCATGACATCGAGTTCCCAATTGACCGTGCCGAATTTGAGCACGCCGACGCGGACGGTCGGCAGCGCATCGGCCCGCGCCGACGAACCGAGCCCGCACACCATCAGCCACCCCAAAGCGATCGCCAGCGTCACCGCGGCGAGAGGCGGCGGCAAACCTCGAGCTTTTCCCATCCCTGTCATCGTTCCGCCTCGTGAGCGGACCGTCAACCCCCGCGGCGCTGGTTCGGCGCGCGGCGTCAATCCTCGCGCAAATCGCGGAAGGTGAGATCTTCCGAAATCTCCGGCTGGCGCGGCGCGACATAAGTCAAGCCGACGGCGCTCGCCAAGGGCGCAATTTCGTTCTTGGAGAGCATGTCTTCGATGATGCCGCTCACGCGTTCGACCAAGGCTTTGTTGGTCGAAAGCCCGACATAGCCCATGCTCAACCCTTTTTGATAATAATAGCCGCTGGGCACGAGCTTGGTGTCGGGGTGGTCGGCGCGATAGGCGTCGAACCGGCGGAGATCGACGAGGGTCGCTTCAAACTCGCCGCTTTCGAGCCGCGGCAGCAATTCGCCCCGCCCCGGCACCATATGCGTGATCCGGTCGACGAAGCGGCCGTTCTTGTAGAGCATCAGGATCGCATCGGCCATGGTCGAGGCCTCGATGCCGAGTTTCATGCCGTCGAGATCGGCAAGGCCGTTCACCGTTTTATGCACGTTCGGCGCGAGAACGACCGTCATCGGCGCGTAGAGATAGGCGCGCGTCGGCACGAGCGTGCCAAGCTCGACGCGCCGCCGCCGGTCGGCCGGCTTGGCGCCGTCGAAATCCGGCATGCGCGCCGTGGCCCCGCTCGGCGGCTCGCGCAGAGCGGAGCGGGTCAGCGGATAGGTGCCGACGAGTTCGCACCGGCCGTCGGACAGGAGCGCATCGGCGGCGAGCGCGCGGCTGTCCTCGGGATCGAGCTTGACCTCGAACCATTGGACCTTGAGCGGGCGGCCGAGACGCTCGGCGATGGCGTTGGAGAGCGATAGGACGAAGCCGCTGCTCTGCCCCTTGGTGTGAAGCGAATAGAGTGGAATGTTCTCGTCGAGGCAGACGACAAGCGGCTCCGCGGCGCCTGCCGGCGCGATCCCGGCGGCGAGGATGAGCGCCGCCAAGCCGATGGAAAGCGATCGATGCGTCACGATTTGCTCCGGCTGCGGACATAGGCCCAGATATCGCCGATCTCGTCCTGCGAGAGGACATCGCCCCAAGGCGGCATGCGATTGTTCTTGCCGTTGGTGACCGACTCGAAAAAGCGCTCGGCCTGATCTTGCGGGAATTCGCGCAAATCGTAGGTGGCGTTCCCGGCGGTCACCATGTTCAGGCCGTGACAATGCGAACAGCGCTCGGCATAGATCCGCCGGCCCCGCTCCACTTGCGCCGGATCCAACGCAGCGGCCTTTTCCGCAGCCCGTGCCGCTGCGGTGGACAGCGCAAATTCCAACGCCGCGGCAAGCGCTGCCGCGGCCAATCCTCGTCGAAACACCATTCCGTTTCCCGAATAAGAGAAGAGGGCCGCTCGAGCGAGCGGCCCTCACAGGAAGAGACTTCTACTTACGCAGGGCGAAGACCCAGAGGGACCCGCCGGCCGGGACGCTCTTCAGCCTCTCATCGCCGGAATAGAGCGAATAGACGCCGCCGATGCCGCTGGAGACGGCGACATACTGCACGCCGCCCTCTTCCCACGTCACCGGCTGACCCTCGATGCCCGACCCGGTCTGGAAGTGCCAGAGCCGCTTGCCGGTATCGGAGTCGAACGCCTCGAATTCGCCGTCAAGCCGGCCGGTGAAGACGACGCCGCCGCCCGTGGCGAGGACGCCCGAGAAGCGCGGCAGATCGCTTGGCGCTTCCCACTTGGCCTTGCCGGTCATCGGATCGATCGATTTCAGGATGCCGCGCGGCCCGGGCTTGCCATCGGCTCCCTTCGGCCACTCCCAGAAATCGGCGCCGAAATCGACGCCCAGATACAACTCGCCGACCTTGAACTCCTGAGGCACGGCCTTGTAGTTGGTGCCCATATTGAGCGTGTTGACGAAGGCGCGGCCGCGCGTCGGATCGAAGGCGATCGGCTCCCAGTTCTTGCCGCCCCAGATCGACGGCCAAACCTGGACCTTTTCGCCGGCGACGGCCTTCCGGTAGACATCCGTGAACTTCGGCCGTCCGGTCTTCATGTCGATGCCGTCTGCCCAGTTCACTTTGACATAGGCGTTGCCGGCGAGCAGCTTGCCGTTGGTGCGATCGATGACATAGAAGAACCCGTTGCGGTTCGCATCCATCACCACCTTGGTCGGCTTGCCGTTCACCTTGATGTCGGCCAGCACCATCTCGGCGACGCTGTCATAGTCGAACGGGTCGTTCGGCGTGAATTGATAGTGCCACTTGATCTTGCCGGTCTTGGGATCGAGCGCGAGGACGCAATCCGTGTAGAGATTGTCGCCCTTGCGGATGCCGGAATTGAACGGACCGGGATTGCCGATGCCCCAATAGACCGTGTGCAGTTCCGGATCGAAGGAGCCGGTGATCCAGGTCGATCCGCCGCCGAACTTCCAGGTGTCGCCGGGCCAGGTATCATGCCCCGGCTCGCCTTCGCCCGGGATCGTGTAGGTCCGCCAGAGATGCTTGCCGCTCTGCGCGTCCCAGCCGTCGATGAAGAGACGGGTGCCGTATTCGGCGCCCGAGATGCCGGTGATGACCACCCCGTCGGCAATGAGGGGGGCCACCGTCATCGCATAGCCATCCTTGAAATTGATGGCGTTCTGCTTCCACACCTCCTTGCCGGTCTTGGCATCGAGCGCCAGGACATTGGCGTCGAGCGTGGTGCGGTACACCTTGCCGTCATAGAGCGCCGCGCCGCGGTTGATGATGCCGCAGCAGACGATGCGCGGCACCTCGGGGGGATACTCGACCTTCGTCTTCCAGATCTGCCGGCCGGTCTTGGCGTCGACCGCCATGGTCGCGGCATTCGTCGTGACGTAGATCACGCCGTTATAGACGAGCGGCTGGGACTCCTCGCTGCGATTGTCGTCGTAGCTGTAGTTCCAGACCGGTTCGAGATGCTTGACGCTCTCCTTGTCGATCTGCTTCAGCGGACTATAGCGCTGAAGATTGTATCCCATGCCGTAGTTCAGCACGTTGTGGGTATCGGTTGATCCTTTCGCCAGATCCTCGGCGGATTGTGCGAACGCTCCGACCGGCAAGAATGCCGTCATCGCGGCCGCAAGCAGCAGTCGCTTCATGAACTCCTCCCTGTAGCGATCGATGGAAGCCGTTTAGGGCGTTCTCCAGACCCCGAGTGTCGCTTCCGTGACACCGTCTCCTCCCGGTTGTTCGGGATGCTTGTTCATGCCGTTGCGGGACGACACGCACATTCCCCGTGCGGTCATGCTGGCAGCGTCCATGTCGTTGTGTCAATGACATCATGGCGGGAGACGGCGGCCGAAGCGGCCGCTCCCCCGAAAAGCCGAATATCCGGTGTTTTGGTGCCGCCGCCCGACAGGCGAGCGGTCCGCGCAGCCGAAACACCGACCCGGAGAAGATCGATGGTTGACAGCGTCCGGCCCAGCCCTTACGTTTAGCTTGGCTAGGTTTGTTTAATTTTCATCGGCCGGTCTGATCAGGAGGAGACATCATGAAGTGGACGACACCGCGTATCGTCGAAATCGCCGTCGGCCTGGAAATCAATTCCTACGCTTGCGCCGAGATCAAGTAACCCTTTGATCCGCCGGACCTGCCGGGCGGCTTTCCCGGCAGGGCTCCGGTTGGATGCGGCCCGGCCATTCTCTCTCCATCGGCGCTGTTGGCGCCTATCGAGGCTTGGGCGTAGACTGTGCGGCGCCTGTTTTTGAGGCGCACGATGCAAGACAAGATCCTAAATCCTGACGAGTTGGAAGGCGCGTTGCGCGCCATCGGCGCCGAGCGCTATCACAATCGTCACCCCTTTCATCGACTCCTGCATGGCGGCAAGCTGACGCGCGGCCAGGTTCAAGCCTGGGCGCTCAACCGTTTCTATTATCAGCGGCAGATTCCGGTGAAGGATGCGACGTTGATGGCGCGGCTGCCGACCGCGGAGCTGCGCCGCATGTGGCGCTCGCGCCTCATCGATCATGATGGCGACGGCAGCGCGCCAGGCGGCATCGAGCGCTGGCTCAAGCTTGCCGAAGGGGTCGGCCTCGACCGTGCCTATGTCGAATCGACCTCGGGCATATTGCCGACGACGCGCTTTGCCGTCGACGCCTATGTCGCCTTCGTGCGCGACCGCTCCGTGCTGGAGGCGATCGCCTCTTCCCTCACCGAGATGTTCTCGCCGACCATCATCGCCGAGCGCGTCGAGGGCATGTTGAAGGGCTATCCCTTCATCACCATGGACACGCTCGCCTATTTCAAGCCGCGCCTGACGCAAGCGCCGCGCGACGCCGATTTCGCGCTCGCCTATGTCAAGTCGGAAGCGCGGACGCGCGAGGAGCAGCAGGCGGTGCTGAACGCGCTGCGCTTCAAATGCGACGTGCTGTGGTCGCAGCTCGATGGGCTCTATCTCGCCTATGTCGAACCCGGCTTCGTCCCGCCCGGCGCCTTCGTGCCGGATCGGGAGGCCCTGTCGTGAGCGGGCCCGAACGCGTGCTCGTCGCCGGCGGCACCAGCCTGCGCTTTGCGCCGCATGTCAAATTCCGTCACGACGAGACCCGCGGCCGCTGGATCGTGCTGGCGCCGGAAAAGCTCCTGCTGCCGGATGAGCAGGCAGTCGAGATCCTGAAGCTCGTCGACGGCAGGCGCAGCGTCGACGGCGTCATCGATGAGCTCGCCGCCAAATTCGACGCCCCCCGCGCGGTGATCGCGGCCGATGTCACCGGCATGCTGCAAGATCTTCTCGACAAGGGCATTCTTGCGTCGTGAGCGCGCCCCAGCCCCCTCTGGCGCTTCTTGCCGAGCTTTCGCATCGCTGTCCGCTGCGCTGCCCCTATTGCTCGAACCCGCTGGAATTGGAGCGCGGCAGCGCCGAGATCGACACGGCGACGTGGCTGCGCGTGTTGAGCGAGGCGGCGAAGCTCGGCGTGCTGCAAGTGCATTTCTCCGGGGGCGAGCCGCTGGTGCGGCGCGATCTGGCGGAGCTGGTGCGTCATGCGACGGCGGTGGGGCTTTACACCAACCTCATCACCTCGGGCGTGCTGCTCGACCGGGCGCGGCTCGCCGAGCTCGTCGCAGCCGGGCTCGAGCATGTGCAGTTGAGCTTCCAAGATGCCGAAGCCGCAAGCGCCGACCGCATCGCCGGACTCGAGCGGTCCCATGAGAAGAAGCTCGCGGTGGCGGCGCTCGTGCGCGAGGCGGGCCTGCCGCTGACCGTCAATGCCGTGGTCCATCGCCAGAATCTCGAACGCCTGCCCGAGCTCATCGCGCTCGCGCTCAAGCTCGGCGCGGGACGCATCGAGGTCGCGCATGTGCAATATTACGGCTGGGCGCTCGCCAATCGCCGCGCGCTGCTACCGACGATCGAGCAGTTGGAGCGCGCAACGGCGGTGGTCGAAGAGGCGCGGACGCGGCTCAAGGGCGTGCTGACGATCGATTACGTCGTGCCCGACTATTACGCACGGCGGCCCAAGGCCTGCATGGGCGGCTGGGGACGGCAATTCCTCAATATCTCGCCGGCCGGCAAGGTGCTGCCCTGCCACGCGGCGGAGAGCCTGCCCGGCTTCGACTTCCCCTCGGTCAAGGAAGCAAGCCTCGCCGAGATCTGGTATGGCTCGGAGGCGTTCAACCGCTTCCGCGGCACCGCCTGGATGCCCGAGCCGTGCCGCTCCTGCGAGCGGCGCGAGATCGATTGGGGCGGCTGTCGCTGCCAGGCCTTCGCGCTCACCGGCGACGCGGCCCGGGTCGATCCCGCCTGTGCCTTCTCGCCCGACCGCGAGCTTCTGACCGCCGCGCGCGAGGATGCCGCCGCGCCCGCCGGCGATTTCGTCTATCGCCAGATCGGCGGCGCGCCGGCCCGCGCGGCTTCGTGAAAACTGCCCTCGCTATTTCGTCGCCTGTTTGAGATAGGCGATGAGATCCGCGAGTTCGGTCGGGTCCTTGAGGCCGATGAAGGTCATCTTGGTGTGCGGCACAAGCCCTTGAGGATCGGGCAGATATTTCGCGAGCATGTCGGCATCCCAGACGATGCCGGAATTGCGCATCGACACGGAATAGCGGAAATCCGGCATCGTCCCGGCCTTGCGGCCGAAGACGCCGTGGAGCGACGGGCCGATGAGGGTCTTGCCGGGCTCGAGCGAGTGGCACGCCTCGCATTTCCGGAACACGATCTTTCCGGCTTTCGCATCGCCCTCGGCCCGGGCGGACGCCGCCCCGGCAATGATCATCGCAAGGGCCGCGGCCCAGACAAGTCGGCTCATTCGCATCTCCCTGATCTTCCGGCGCTTTGCTCGCCGCCTTGGCCCGGACTTAACCGATTTCGCCGGGCCATGCCAGGGGTTGCGCTGGCAATGGGCAGCCATCGCGTTGTAATTTACTAATAATCAAGAACATCCGGCGACCATCGACCTTCTCGACACAGGCGCCGATCGAGCGGCGGCGACGCGGTGTGGCTGAGAAGGATGTTCGGAGCATGCGCGCTTCTCGATGGATCGGGATGCTGACGCCGAATTGGCGTCTCACCATCCGGCAGAAAATGCTGCTGATGGCGGTGGTGTCGCTTGCGACGATCGCGTTGCTTTCTCTCCTGCACCTTCAGCTCGGCCGCTCGGTGGCGGAGCAGATGCGCGAGAGCGACCATTTCCGCCAGATTCGCGACAGCCTCGCGGTGATGCAGACCGCCTTGCTGCAATCCGAGATCACCATCAAGGACGCCATCGGCCGCAAGGCCGATCTCACCAAGAACAATCTCTCGGACCTCGCCATCGCCCGCAAAGACTTCGAGCGCGAGTACAAGAAGGCCGCGGATTTCCTGCGCGATGCCAGCAAGGCGCTCGGCAATCGCGATGCCGCGCGGGAATTCGGCGCGCTCAGCCAATTGCTCGACGATGAGATAAGGCCGGGCTTGAAGAGCGGCGATGCCGCCGCCATCGCTTCGGCCGGCAAGACCTACGACGCCAAGGCGAGCGACCTCAACGAGATGCTCGAGACCTTTGCCGATTTGTCGCGCGCGGAGATGGCCAAGCACTTCACGAGCACCGAGAAGGAGACGAAACACGTCGAATTTCTCAACATCGCGATGTTCGTCTGCTCGCTGCTGATCCTCATTCCGCTTCTCTTCTTCAGCACGCGCAGCATCCTGCGCCCGCTGCGCCAATTGACGGCGGCGATGCAGGCGCTGGCCCAAGGCGCCACCACGATCGACATTCCCGCACGCGAGCGCAATGACGAGATCGGCGCGATGGCGCTCACCGTCGAAGTGTTCCGCAGCAACACCGAGAAGATGCATGCCCTGGAGCAGGAGCGCGAGCAGGCGCAACAGCGCGCGGCCGAGGAGCGCCAGAACCTGATGAACGATCTCGCCGGCCGCTTCGACGAGAAGATGCGCGGCTTGATCGAGGCGATCACGACCGAATCGACGAAGCTGCGCTCCTTTGCCGAGGAAATGATGACCGTCGCCGAGACGACGCATGAGCGGGGCGCAGCCGCGAGCGATGCGTCGATGCACAGCACGAGCAATGTGAAGGCAGTGGCGCGTGCGGCCGATCAGCTATCGGCGAGCCTTCAGGAAGTCGCACGGCGCATCGAGCGCTCCGCCGTCATCGCGCGCAAGGCGGTGGCCGATGTCGAGACGACGAGCAAGGACGTCGAGAGCGTCGCGGCCACGGCGTCGCGCATCAACGATGTCGTGGGCCTCATCGGCGACATCGCGTCGCAAACCAACCTCCTCGCGCTCAACGCCACCATCGAGGCGGCGCGCGCCGGCGAGGCGGGCAAAGGCTTCGCGGTGGTCGCGTCGGAAGTGAAGAGCCTGGCGACGCAGGCGGCCAAGGCGACCGAGGACATCAGCGCGCAGATCGCCGAACTCCACGCCGTGGTGTCGCGCTCGGTCAAATCCATGGCCGATGTGCACAGCGTGATCGTCGAGGCGGATTCGATCGCCGCCTCGGTCGCAAGCGCCATCGGCGAGCAGGATGCGGCGACCCGCGAGATCGCAACCAACGTGGCCGCGGCCGCCAAGGGCAACGAGCAGGTCTTCTCCGCCATCAAGAAGCTCGCCGACAGCGCCGATGAGGGCCGGCGGACGGCGGAGGCGGTGCGCGCCACTTCGCGGGTGCTCACCGACGCGTCCGATCATCTCGACCAGGATGTTCGCGCTTTCCTCGACCAGGTGCGAACGGCTTGAAAATCTGCGACACTTAGAGCGTTTTGACGGAAGGATGCTGCTGCCGTCTGCCCCGGAGCTACTGTAGGGCGAGAAGCGGCGGGCCCGCATGGAGGAATGGATCCGCGGACTCGCCGCCCCGCTGCGAGGCGCACGAGCGGCTGCCAGGCGATGGGGCCGTCGCTCGTG
>Ga0070738_10002428_pt1 | contig 28728 bp, 28 predicted proteins | sample Coa_R2_2_FD_66446 | JGI IMG/M metagenome (GOLD analysis project Ga0070738, IMG submission 66446) | Surface soil microbial communities from Centralia Pennsylvania, which are recovering from an underground coalmine fire - Coalmine... | ecosystem: Environmental > Terrestrial > Soil > Unclassified ...
GGTTCGGGAGTGGCGGCGCTGTGGCATGGACAATGGGTGGTTCTCGCCGCCCTCATCGGCGCCTTCGTCGTCCTCTTGCCGCTTCTACGCTTCGGTCTCTTGAGCATCGTCCTCGGCGCTCTTTTTTTGGGACTTCGCAAATCTTGGCTGGGCCCGGGTTACCGCTGGGCGATGTGGCTCGATCAATGGGCAATGCCGGACGTTTTTCTCATCGGCGCCGCGATCGGATACAGCAGGGTGAGCGTCGATATTCCGGTCAAGATCGGATGGGGCGGATACTGCTTTGCCGCCGCGGCGCTGCTCACAATGGCAACACGCGCCACGATCGACCGGCGCGCCGTATGGCGAGCCATCGGCGGTGAGCGATTTCCGCCCGCGGGCGAGCCGTCGATATCGTGCACGACTTGCGACCTGGTGGTCTCGGCCGCAAAGGAAGGAGACCCTTGTCCGCGCTGTGGTCTAAGGCTCCATGCGCGCAAGCCGCATTCGATTTCGAGAACCTTGGCCCTTGTGATCGCCGGCTTCGCGCTTTACCTGCCGTCGAATCTCTATCCGATGAGCATCACGATGCAGATCGGGCAGAACAAAGCGCACACGATTTTCAGCGGCATCGAGGATCTCTTTCATGCTGGCTTGGTCCCGCTGGGAATCCTCATCTTCGGCACCAGCATCGCGATCCCGGTGCTGAAGCTGCTCGGGCTTTCCTGGTTCATGTTGTCGACCCGGCTTCGCTCGAATCGGCACCTCGTCTTGAAGACGCGGCTTTACCGCCTGATCGACGAGCTCGGCCGTTGGTCGAATATCGATCCTTTCACGATCGCGATCATCGTGCCGCTCTTTCAATTTCCGCCGCTCGTATCGAGCCGCGCCGGACCAGGCGCCACCGCTTTTATCACGGTGGTGGCGATGACAATGGCGGCGTCGCAAATCTTCGATCCGCGGCTGTTGTGGGACGCCGCTCTTGAAAAACCAGCCGAGCGATAACGATCCCCAGCGCACGCAATCGCTGCCGCAACGGCAGGCGGAAACGCGACGAAGCTGGTGGCCGGGGTGGATCTGGGCGATACCGGTGGCCGCCGTCGCGATCGTGTCCTGGCTCGCGATTCGCTCTTTTGCGACGAGGGGCACGGAGGTGAGCGTCACGTTCGACACGGCGGCCGGCATGAAGCCCGACGACACAAAAGTCACCTATCACGACCTCAAGGTCGGCAAGCTTACCGATCTCGCGATTTCCAAGGATGGACAGCGTGTCGTCGCCAAGCTCGACATCGACGACGACGTGAAGAGATTTCTAACCACAGGCACCCGGTTCTGGCTCCAGGGCGCCGAGCCGACCCTGTCCGATCCGTCGTCGCTGAAATCAGTGATTTCGGGACCGACGATCGTTCTGGCGCCCGGCCCTGGACAACCGACGCGGCATTTCACCGGCCTCGACAAGCCGCCGACAATCCCCGACTGGATCGGCCCGCGCATCTCCTACCGTATCGCCTTTACGGGCGCGGTGGGCAGGCTGGCGCGCGGAGCGCCCGTCGAACTGCGCGGCTTCACGATCGGCGAGGTCACGGGCTTTAGCCTCGATTGGGACGCGAAGTCGGAGGCGCTCTCCACACCGGTAACGATCGCGCTCGATCCGTCACGCATCCATGTCGACGGCGCAAAACCGGCTGCCGGAGACGAGGAATCGGCGCTCAACCGGATCCTGGGGCGCTTGATCCAGCAAGGCTTGCGCGCGCGTCTCGATCAGAAGCCGCCGCTGATCGGGGACGAGATCGTCACGCTGGATTTCCTGCCCGACGCGAAGCCGGCCGACCTTGTCACCGGCGGCGAATATCCTGAGATACCGGCCGAGAATTCCGGAGGCGTCGAGGCGCTGATGGCCAAGGCCGGCGCAATCCCGCTCGACCAGATCGGCGACAATGTCCGTCAGATCACTCAGCAATTGAACGGCATTGTGTCCTCGCCCGAGATCAAGTCCAGCATCGATCATCTGAACGAGACGCTTGCGAGCCTGGACAAGACCGTTCGTCAGACCGGTCCGAAGATCGGTCCGCTGGTCGAGAGTCTGAGGCGCACCGCAAGCGAGTTGCAGACGACGGCCAACGCTACCGACCAGATGATGGGCGGCGGCGCGAGCCAGACCGGCAATCTCAAAACTGCGGTTCACGAGCTCACCGAGACCGCGCGCTCGATCAAGTCGCTCGCCAATTATCTCGACGAACATCCCGAAGCTGTTCTGAGCGGCAAATAATGCGATCGCTGATCACCCTGCTCGCTGTCGCCGTCCTCGCAAGTTGCGGCCACAGCCCGCCCACTCATTTCTTCACGCTCGACCCGGTGAAGCCCGATCGCGCGCCTAAAGCGGCAACGGGCGCTCCGGTGCAAATCGAAATCGTGCATGTTCCGCCCGAGCTCGACCGGCTTTCGATGGTTCGGGAGCGCGGCTCCGGCGAGCTCGAGATCGACGATCAGAATCGGTGGGGCGGTCAGCTCAGCGATCTCGTTCGGCAAGCGCTCGCGCAGGACCTCGCGGCGCGCCTTTCGCCCGGATCGGTGATCCTCCCCGACGCCCCTTCGCCGCCCGCGACCCGGACGATCGCGGTCGACATCGTGAAATTTCAACCGGACGCATCGGGTACTGTCGCGCTCGACGCCAGCTGGACGCTGCTCGACAGCGGCTCGGGCAAGCCGGTGCTTCGCCGCCCGGTTCACCTGACTGACGCCGCGCGCGCGCAGACCGCGGATGCTCAGGCGACCGCGATGAGCCGGTTGCTGGGGGATATGGCGGACGAGATCGCGCGCGCCTTGGCCGGCGGCGTGCCGGCGCCTACTCCTCGATCAGCCCCATGAAGCGCTCGGAAGTCTCGGCGAACTCGGAGAGGATGTCGTAGACGACCTGCTTGACGGTGTTCTCCTCCTTCATGTCGCCGACGATCTGTCCGATCGGACAGGTGAGGAAGTCATGCGCTTTGGCGCGGTCGATGCGCATGCGCGCCTCGGTGTTGACCATCGTCTGGTACGGCATCGGCAGGAAGGGCGGCGCGCCCGGCTGCTCCCAGCATTCGGTGAGCTTGCTCTTCAGGAGCCGCGCCGGCTTGCCGGTGCGCGATTTGCTCTGCACCGCCTCTTCCGACTTGGCCTCGTAGAGCCGCTGCTTCATCTCGGGGATGAGGTCGCTCTGCTTGGTGCCGAGCCAGATCGAACCGCACCAGATGCCCTCGGCCCCCAGCGCCAGAGCGGCCGCCATCTGCCGCCCGCGCCCAATACCGCCGGCCGCAGCGACCGGGATCGGCGCCACCGCATCCACCACCTGCGGCCACAGGATCATGGAGCTGATCGTGCCCGTATGGCCGCCGGCCTCCGACCCCTGCGCCACGATCATGTCGACGCCGGCCTCCTTCTGGCGCAGCGCATGCTCGACCTTGCCCACAAGTGAGCCCACCTTGATGCCCAGCGAATGAACATGGTCGACCATGTCCTTAGGCGGCGTGCCCAGCGCGTTCACCACCAGCTTGATCGGGTGCTTCAGCGCGGTCTCCAGACAAGCGAGGCTCTCCTCCTTGGTCATCGTGATCTTGGAGATCTCCTCCCGCAGCATGGCCTCGCCCTCGCCGGGCGGCAGGCGCGGAATGCCCGCATCGTCCAGCACCTTGCGCAGAAAATTGACCTGGAGTTCGGGCAGGTCCTTGGGATCCATCTTGCGGGAATGGACGCTCTCGTCCGCCCGGTTGGGCATCAGAAGGTCGACCCCGTAAGGCTTCCCGCCGATATGCTCGTCGATCCACTTCAGCTCCATCTCGAGCTGTTCGGCCGTGTAGTAGCCGACCCCGAGAACGCCGAACCCGCCCGCTTTCGACACTTCCACCACCACGTCCCGGCAGTGGGAAAAAGCGAAGATCGGCACCTCGATGCCGAACATCTCACACAGGCGGGTCTTCATTGAGGCACTCCTTCCCTTCCGTCGTGCCCGGGCTTGACCCGGGCATCCACGTCATACGTAACGACTGCGGCACCACGTGGATGGCCGGATCGCGTGTCCGGTCATGACGTGAGTGGTGGACGTTACATACCTCTAGGCGTTGCCTGCGGGAAGCCGGGGGAACGTCATGAAGATCGCCGCCGCGCCCTTCGGGCCGGCGGTAAGGAGGGGCAGCGGATCGCCCGCAGCCACCGAGATGCAGGAGCGTTCGGGATAGGCCCGGCCGTCCATTATTGCCTGACCGGCCATGATCACGATGAAGGCGCCGCCATGGTCGATCTCGGGCAGCGGCAACGGGTCCCCGGCCGAAGCCGCCGTTTCATACGCCGACAGTCCGTCATCCACCCGAAACAGCTCCGACATGCCGGTGAAACCTGTGAGCGCCGTCGACGCGTCGGCCATCTTGGTGCGTCCGGTCTTGCGGTTCATGCCGGCCTTGGCGCCCGGCATGATGAAATAGCCGCCGGGTGACGTCTGGCGCAGCGTGAAATAGGAAAGGCCATGATCCTCGGGCATGATCGGACCGTAGGGCGTGCCGTGCTCGGCATAATGGACCGACCCGACCTTGACACGATGCTTGCCGAAAAACGCGCTGCCCTGCACGACCAGCTGGAATTGATTCACATCGTGATAGTGAGCTGGGGTCTCGTAATGCGGGGGGTTGTAGACGAGGAAGGCCAGAGAATCCCGCGAGACCACGCCACGGGCTCCGATGAAGTCGGTCGCCGTCGCGCCCTTGTCGTCCCGCTGAACCCGGTTGCGGGCGATCGCTTCATCGGCCGTCGTTGCTTGGAGCATGGGTCACCTCCTTGGCCTTTCTCATCGCGGATGAACGATGGTCTTGCCGTCCAGCGAACGCGTCGGCCGGCCGATCTCGTCGAGAAATTTGTAGGAGAACAATATCCGCCCGTTCAAATCGGCCGGCTTGGACTCGCAAACGGTGAGCGCGGCCTCGGCGATATGCTCGATCGTCTCGACCCGGTGCATCATTTCGGGCGTGATGATGTGCAACGAATCCACGCCCGGCGTCATGATCGTGGAGACCGGCGACACCGCATTGACCGAGATATTGTGATCGATCAGCTCGACCGCGAAGCCTTCGGTCATCCGATGCACGGCCGCCTTGAGCGCGCCATACCAGTTGAGGCGCGTCTTGCGATACGGCGGGTTGGCGGTCGCCGAGCCTAGATTGATGATCCAGCCGGCGCCCTGGTTGCGCATATGCGGCACGCAGCGGAGGATCAGATCCAACGGCCCCAGCAGATACTGCCGGGCCTGGCTCTCGCAATTGACGTAGTCCATCTCGACCACATGCTCGAGCACCGCGCGGCCTGCATTGTTGACCAATATGTCGACCCGACCGAAGCGCTTCAGCGTGGATTCGACAAGCCGCGCCCGATCGGCCTCCGCCTCTACGTCACACGCCATGGGCAGCGCCTTGCCGCCGCGCCCCTCGATCTCCTTGGCGGTCGCTTCGACCGTGCCGGGGAGATCATCGCTCTCGGAGAGGCTTCTCGCGGCCAGCACCACGGTTGCCCCGGCCGAGGCCAAGCGTTCGGAGATGGCCTTGCCGATGCCGCGGCTCGCCCCGGTCACGATCGCGACCCGGCCTTCGAGTGTCTTGGATGCTTCCGTCGCCATGAACCTTCCCCTTCTCGGTCCAAATTCGGCGCGGAAAACGAAAGAGGCAAGAGCCTTGTTGCCAAACAAGCGCTTGGCTGTATTTTGACCCCCGAAGAAGGGGAGGAATGCCGGATGCTGAGGGGCGGAGCAGTTCTGGTCACCGGGGCGTCGCAGGGCGTGGGGCGCGGCATTGCGCTGGCCGCCGGCGCGGCCGGCGCCGCGGTCGTGGTGACCGCCCGAAACCTGGAGGCCGCCACCGGCGTCGCCCGTGAAATCGAGGCCCGCGGCGGCCGGGCGATCGCCGCGCGCGCCGACGTCGTCAATCGGGTGGAAATCGACGCGGCGGTCAAGGCGGCGCTCGACCTGTATGGCCGGCTGGATGCCGTGGTTCATAACGCGACCAGCCGCTTTTCCGGCCGCCCCCGCCCGCTCGAGGATGTGACCGAGGAGGATTGGGACGACCAGGTCCGCGTCGCTCTTCGCGGCACGCTCGTCTGCGGCCAGGCGGCGCTGCCGGCGCTCCGCGAGACCAAGGGTACGCTGATCGTGCTGGTCTCCAATGCCGGGATCGAGGGCAGCCTGCCGCTTCCGGTCTATTCGGCCGTGAAGGGCGCGCAGCGGACGCTCGTCAAAAGCCTGGCCCGCGAATGGGGCGTGGACGGAATTCGCGTCAATACGCTGGCCCCCGTCGCGATGACCCCCGCGATGGGCGAGTTCTTCGAAGCCTGGCCGCAGATGCGCGACTATATCGAAGTCCGCGCCGCGCTGCGCCGCATCGGCGATCCCGAGCCCGATATCGGCAATGTGATCAATTTCCTGATCGGCGACGACAGCGCCTTCATCTCCGGCCAGACGCTGGTGGTGAATGGCGGCGCCCTGATGCTTTAGAGGCAAGACATGAGCCAAACACTGCAAGGCAAGGTCGCGCTGATCATCGGTGACGCCGGAGCGGCGGGAATCGCAATCGCCGCCGGCTTGACGGACGCCGGCGCGCAGGTAGCGGCGATCGGACCCGCCCAAGCCAAGCTCGACGACCGCGCCGCGGTCGAAGCCGCCGTCGAGCAAATCGCGGCGAAGCTCGGCCCGATCGACCTTGCGGTGCTGCCGGTGACGGATCCGGCCAATCTTGCGCCGGTCGTCTTCGCCGAGCTGCCCGAGCCCGAATGGCTCCGGCTTTGCGAGGTGCCGCTGAAATCGATCCGCGTCGCGATGCAGGCTGCGCATAAAGCGATGAAAGGCCGCGGCGGCGGCATACTCCTGCTGGTGCCGACGATCGCCATTACCGGCGCCGATGGGCTCGCGCCCTACAGCGCGGTGGCCGAGGGCGCACGGTCGCTCTCCAAGGCGGCCGCGCGCAAATGGGGCGAAGTCGGGATCACCGTCAATTGCCTGGCGCTCACGCCCGAGCAGCTTCACCCGCAAGCGCGTCGCGCGCCTGCCGAGACCCGAACGCCCAATGCGCTCGGCCATGCGCCCGATCTCCGGACCGAGATCGCGCCTTTCATCGCGACCTTCGCCACCGCCCCCGGCATCGTCACCGGAACCACGCTGATGGTGGATGGCGGCAATCTGATGTCGATTTGACCATGGCCAAAGCGATCGACCTCTCCGGCCGCGCCTATATCGTCGCCGGCGCGGGCGGCGCGGGAATCGGCACGACGGTCTGCACCATGTTGGCCGAGGCAGGCGCGACGGTGATCGGCATCGATAAGACCGAGCTTGGCTGCAAGATCGCGACCGAGGCGCTCGCGCCATTTGGCGACAAGCATCGCGTGCTTTCAGCCGATCTCATGGATCCGGCCGCCGCCGATGAGGCCGTGAAACGCGCCGCGGACGAAGCCGGCGCGCTCAGCGGCTCGGTCAATGTCGTGGGCGGCATGCTGCCGAGCCATTGGATATCGCTGCTCGATCCGGCCGCCGCGCCCTCCTTCGAGGATGTGATGGCATTCAACACGCGCCCACCCTTCAATGTCGCGACCGCGGTCGCGCGCGCCATCGCGGCACATGGGCAAGGCGGTTCGATCATCAATATCGCATCAGCGGCGGGCCTGGTCTCGATGGCGTACGGGGCCGGCTATGGCGCGGCCAAGGCTGCCCTGATCAATCTCACGCGCTCGATGGCGGTCGAATGGGGCAGCAAGAACATCCGCGTCAACGCGGTGGCGCCCGGCACCATCAAAACGAAGAAGCTCGGCCGCGCCAGCTTCGATACGGTCGAACCCGAGGATCTGAAGCGCAAGACTCGCGAGACGATTCCGCTCGGCCGTCGAGGCCGGCCGGAGGACATCGCAGGCGTCGTGCTGTTCCTGTTGTCCGACCTTGCCGCCTACGTTACGGGACAGGTGCTCGCGGTCGATGGCGGCATGCTCGCGCGCGCCCCCTACAATGACGGCGACGATCTGCCCGTGTTCGTCACCGATCCCGCGCTCCGCAAGCGGCTGAAAGGCGAGTGACGATGAAAGACATTCCCGAGATCAAGCTCGGCACAGTGATGTTCTCGATCGTCGAGCCCAAGCCTGGCCATGCGCGCGAATTTCATCGCTGGTACGAGCGCGATCATTTCTTCGCCGGCTGCATGATCGGCGAGAATTATCTCTCCGCCCGCCGCTGGGTCGCGACACGGCCACTGAAGGCGCTGCGCTTCCCGGCAGACACGCCGATCGTCGATGATATTCGCAAAGGTTCTTACCTCGTCACTTACTGGATCCAGGCGGGAACCTACGAAGAGACTCTGCGCTGGTCGGTCGATCAGGTGTTGCAGCTCCACAAACAGAACCGGATGCAGCCGGCGCGCGACAACGTCTCGACCGCCTTCTACCAATATCCTTGGGGCGCCTTCCGCGATCCGGACGGCGTACCGCCTGAGCTCGCGCTCGAGCATCCCTATAAAGGCATCTCGGTCGTCATGATCGATCGCGCCGACGGCGTCACCGACGCGCAGCTTTCGGGCTGGCTGCGGGACAAGGAGCTGCCGCGCTTCCAGTCCGGCTCACCCGTCGCAATGACGCTCGCCTTCCGTCCCGAGTCTCTTCCCGACGACGCCCCCAAATATGTGCCGCGCCCCGACCCGGCCGAACTCGATCGCCGCTATTTGCTGCTGTCATTCCTGGAGCAGGAGCCCGGCGAATGGTGGCGGACGAAGTTCGGTGAGTTGGAGCGCGCGCTGACTGCGTCCCGACTGGGCCGCGTGATCTACGCCGCGCCGTTCATTCCGACGGTGCCGGGAACCGACAAGTACGTAGACGAGCTTTAGTGCGGATCGGATGATCTGAAGGTTCATTCCTTCCCAATCAGCACGTTCAAATACGGATCGACCTCGATGGCGTAGCCCGGCGGGCAGACCGTTGTCGAATCCGGTTCCTCCAGAATCGCAGGTCCGGCGATACGATCGCCGGGGCGGAGCGCGGTGCGATCGTAGACGCGCGTTTCCACAAATCCCGCCTCGCCGAAATAGGCTCGGCGCGATGTCTTCAGCGCCCGTTCAGCCTTGCCGTCGCCTTTCGGCTGCGCTGGAATCTCGGGCTTTGGGACGACCCCCACCGCGCGCACCTGGCAGCTCACCAGGAAGCACGGATCGGTGGGGCGCATGCCGCACATCTCGAAATAGAGCTCGCGGAAATCCTTGTCGGCCTGCGCGATCGTCGCCGCCGTGATCGGACCGTCGGCGATCGGCACGGCGAGATCGAGCATCTGACTCATGAAGCGCACACCGAGCGCGCGCTCGATGCGGATCTCGGCCTCCGTCCCTTCACGGCCAAGGTCGCTGCGGCCGGCTTGCTCGAGATCGCTCATGATGCGGTTGAGCTGCGCGAAGTCCGCATCGGCGGCCGGCATCAGCGAGGTCGCCACATAATCGTAAGCGAGATCGGAGACAAGAAGACCGAAAGCGGATTTCACGCCCGGCGAGGGCGGCACGATGACCAGGGGGATGTCGAACTGCTCCGCCACCTTCACGACATGGATTGGTCCTGCGCCGCCGAAGGCGGTAATCGCGAATTCGCGCGGATCGATGCCGCGCTGAAGCGTCACGATGCGGATCGCCGAGCCCATATGCGTATTGGCGAGCTCATAAATTCCTTCGGCGGCCGCCACGACATCGAGTCCGACCTTGTCGCCGACCCGCTCTGCGATCGCCTTGCGGCTGAGATCGGGGTGGATCTCCATCTTGCCGCCGAGAAAATAGTCGGGATTGAGATAGCCCAGCACGACATTGGCGTCGGTCACTGTGGGCTCCACCCCGCCGAAGCCATAGCAAGCCGGCCCGGGCGAGGCGCCGGCGCTCTTCGGACCCACCTGGATCAGCCCGCCATCGTCGACCCACGCAATGCTGCCGCCGCCGGCGCCGACCTCGGCCAAGTCGATCACGGGAATGCGGATCGGCTCGCCCGACCCCTTGGCGCCGGCGCTGACGCTGCCGCCGACGCGGAAATCATGCGTGATGCGCGGCCGCCCGTGACGCACGACGCCGGCCTTCGCCGTTGTGCCGCCCATGTCGAAGGAGATGAGATCCGGATGGCCGCATTGCTGACCCAGATGCGCCGACGCGATAACGCCCGCCGCCGGTCCGGATTCGATCACATAAGCGGCTTTGCGCGCCGCGTCCGCCGCCGTCATTACGCCGCCCGATGATTGCATGATCTGCAGCGAGCATCGGATGCCGAGCTCTTCGAGATCATGCTCCAGCTCGTGCACATAGGCCGACAGAGTGGGCCCGATATAGCCTGAGAGCACGGTCGTCGAGGCGCGCTCATATTCCTGGAACTCGGGCCACACGTCGGATGACAGGCTCACATAGGCATAGGGCATATGCTTGCGGATCAGATCGCCCACCGCCCGTTCATGCGCCGGGTTCGCATAAGCGTGCATGAAGCAAACCGCGACCGCCTCAGGTCGCTTCTTCTCGAGTTGACGGATTGCCTCCTCGGCGGCCACCAAATCGAGCGGCCTCACCACCTGGCCCTTGGCATCCATGCGCTCGGGAATCTCCGCCACCATGTCGCGCGGCACCAGCGGCGGCGGGCGGCGATAGAGCAAGTTGAAGCGATCGACGCCGACCGGCTTCTGCTTCGACAGCTCGAAGATGTCGCCGAACCCTTTCGTCGTCACATAAGCGACGCGCGCGCCGTTCCGCTCCAACACCAGATTCGTCGGCAAGGTGGTCGCATGCACGAGCCGCCGCAACTCGGTCGGCTGCGCGCCCACTTCAGCCAGCGCTTCGGTGACGGCCTTGATGACGCCCTCGACGGGATTGGCCGGCGTGGTCAGTGTCTTGACGTTGTGGAACCGCGCGGTGCCGTCCTCGGCCAGCACGAGGTCGGTGAACGTGCCGCCGATATCGACCCCGACGAAGAATTTACGCTGCATAAGGCGGTCCTAGTGGTGTTCTATTTTCTGAGCCGCGCGGTTGCGGCCGCGTCGACATCGCCCGTCTTCGGATCGATCGCCACGCCGTAATCGGACGCCGCGCGCGCGATCGAGACGCGCCCCATGCGCACGTCGCGGGCGACCAGTTCGGGATCGCGCTCGAACGGATCGCCGTAGCCGCCGCCGCCCGAGACCGTGCAGGTCAGCACATCCCCCGCGCGCGCGGGATGGTTCGTCTTCTTATAGGGCAGCTCCTGCTCGTCGGCCTGACCCTGATTCAGGATCCAGCTGCCGCCCAGACCCGGCTTGCCGCCGGCGGCGCCGCGCGGCGGCTTGCGGCAACGATCGGTGGCACGGGTCGTGAGCTGGACGTCGGTCAGGAATTCGATCTCGCGCACGATGCCGCAGCTTCCGCGCCATTTACCCGGGCCGCCCGAATCCGGCACCAGCTCGACCCGGCGATAGATCACCGGATAGCTGATCTCGTATCCCTCGGTGTTGCGCTCATAGCCCGAATTGCCGTGCATCAGGAAAGGCAACCCGTCGTCGGCATCGATCCCCGCCCGCGCGCCGCCCGGCCCCATGCTGACATCGAGCATGCTCCACATGCGCTCGTCGCTGCCCGGCACCTTGCCATGCGCGGTCACGGTGTGGACGGTCGACGGCGCGCCGGTCGTGAGCTCGGGATAGGCCGGCTCCAGCGCCTCGTTGATGGCGTCGATGATCGCCTGGCCGCCCGCAAGCCGCAGATTGGCCGCCGCGGGGTAGCGCGGATTGACCAGCGAGCCATGCGGAAAGTTCAGCTTGAGCGGCCGATAGAAACCCTCGTTCATCGTGATCGACGGATCGATGTAGCAGCGCAGCGCGAAGACCACGCAGGAGAGCGATTGCGAATAAGAACAGTTGATCGCGCCCCGCGCCTGCGGCGACGTGCCGGTGAAATCGAAGCTCGCGGTCGAGCCGTCGATCGTCACCTCGACCTGAACCTTGTAGGTCTTGCCGAGCTCGATCCCGTCCTCCTCGACCTCATAGGAGCCGCGATATTTGCCCGGCGGCATCTTGGCGATTCCCTGGCGCACCAACCGCTCGGAATAATCGAGCAGCTCGTCGATGATCGCCGACAGCTTCTCGTAACCATATTTAGCGACCAGCTCGCCGATCCGCTTGGCCGCGACATTGCCGCCGGCGGCGAGCGCATCGATATCGGCGGCAATCTTGTCGGGCGTGCGGCTGTTGGCCCGGATCATCCGCGACAGGCCCTTGTCCAGGACGCCGGCATTGTAGAGCTTCAAGGGCGGGATGATCAGCCCCTCATGGAAGCATTCGGTCGCATTGGCCGGCAGCCCGCCGGCCGAAATGCCGCCGAGGTCGGAGACGATCATCATCACGCCGCAATAAAAGGCGGGCTTGCCGTCATGGAAGATCGGCCGGAAGGCGCCGACGTCGGTCGGGTGGATGCCGCCCCGGAAATGGTCGTTGGTGATCAGGATGTCGCCGTCCTCGAGCGTCGCCGGCGGATGATCCTTGAGCGTCTCGGCCAGCATGCTGCGCAACGCGGAGAGATGCATCTGGCCGACATCGGTCTGCGCGATCAGCCGCGCGTCCTTGTCGAACAGCGCGCAGGCGACCTCCGCCGACTGGCTGACGAAGGTCGATCCCGCACTCCTGGCGGCGCGGATTCCCGCCTCCTGCGCCACCATCAACAGCGCGTTCTTGACGATTTCGCTTAAGACCGGATCGAGCATCTGGCGCGACACCTTTCTGGATGGCGGGCAGCCTAAGGCCCGGCCATTTATCACGCAAGCGGTTGGTTGGTCAGCCGCAATTCTTCGCGTTGACAGCGCCCTGGGGCACGTTCAACATCCGGCTACCGCCGAAACTATCACGACGGTTGCGATCCCGCGAGGTTATTCCCGCGGCATCAAACGTGAGAAGGTGACGCTTGCAGCTGAAAAGAAAGACCGCTTCCGCCCTCGAGCCGCCGGCGCTCAAGCCGCGCGAAAAGGTCAGCAAACGGCGCGAGGAAATCCTGGAAGTCGCGGCAAAGCTCTTCGCCGAGAAAGGCTATGAGGAGACCACGATCCGCGAGATCGGCGACGCCGCGGGGATCCTCTCCGGCAGCCTCTACCATCACTTCCAGACCAAGGAGGAGATGCTCCACGAGCTCCTGAAGGGCTTCATCGCGATGACGCCCAAATATCAGGCGATCGTGGACCAGGGAAAGCCTGCGAAGGAAACGCTTCGCGAGATGATCGTGCTGGCGCTGAAAACCACCGTCAGCAACCCCCACATCGTGGCAATCAGCATCCACGAGCGCAAATTCATGGCCCGTCAGCCGAGCTTCGCCTATGTCGAAGAGACATGGAAGGCGAGCGGCCGCATCTGGTACAGCGTGCTCCAGAACGGCGTCGATGAGGGCACCTTCCGCAGCGACCTTGACCTGCATCTGCTGCTGCGCATGATCAACGACCTCTGCGCGGCCGCCGTCGACTGGTACCGCCCCAATGGCCGCTATTCCATCAACAAGATCATCGACACCCAGCTGGCCCTGATTTTCGGGGGTATCGAGAAGTGATCCAGATCCCCTACCCGCGGGAGGGGTTTAGAGGAGGGCTGCCGACCTCTCGTTCCGACGCCCGCAAATAAGCGCCGAATGTCGGCAGTCCGCCTGGCCGACGCACGCGATTGCGCGTGGAGACGCCCCTCCCCTTGATCCCCTCCCCTTTTGACATCCGCCGACCGAGCCCGTAATTGCGTTGGGCAAGGCTCAACAGGCAGGAAATCGCCCCAGTGCCCATCCCCGCGCAACTTCATGGCCGCCTCACGGCGCCGGTGATCGTCTCCCCGATGTTCCTCGTTTCCGGCCCGGATCTGGTGGTCGCCGCCTGCAAGTCGGGCTTCATTGGCTCCTTCCCCTCGCTCAACCAGCGTACGACCGAGGGTTATGCCGCCTGGCTGTCCGAGATTCAGGAAAGGCTGTCTGCGCAGGACGCGCCCTACGCGGTCAATCTGGTGGTCCATAAATCCAACTCACGGCTCCAGGCGGACCTCGCGAGGACCGTCGAGCACAAGGTGCCGGTCGTCATCACCTCCCTGGGCGTGGTCAAGGAGGTGATCGATGCGGTCCATTCCTATGGTGGTCTGGTCTTCCATGACATCATCCATCTCGCCCATGCGCGCAAGGCCGCCGACGCGGGCGTCGACGGGCTGATCGGCGTCTCGGCGGGCGCCGGCGGCCACGCCGGAACCGTCAACGCGTTCGCTCTGGTGTCGGAGATCCGCGCCTTCTTCCCCGGCACGATCATCCTGGCCGGCTGCATGAACACCGGCAGCCAGGTCGCCGCGGCGCGAATGATGGGCGCCGACCTCGCCTATATGGGCACGCGCTTCATCGCGACCCGCGAAAGCCTGGCGCAGCCCGAGTTCAAGACCATGATCACCCAAGCGAATGCCGCGGACATCGTCTACACCCCGGCGATCAGCGGTGTGTTCGGCAATTTCCTCCGCCCGTCGATCGTCGCGGCCGGCCGCGATCCGACCGACATGAACCCATCGCATGGCGGCCTCTCGCTCGAGGGGGAGGCCAAGGTCTGGAAGGATATCTGGTCGGCCGGCCAGGGCTCGGGCGGGATCCGCGATATCCCGCCCGCCGCGGAACTCTGCGCCCGCATCGCGACCGAGCATCGTGCGGCGCTGGAATCGGCAGGCGCGCAAGCGAAGGAGTGGACGCGATGAGCGACAGAGAGGCGGCGCCCGCCGAAGGGCGCATCGTCATCGAGAAGCGGGGCCACTTGCAGCTGATGGGCATCGACCGCGTGCCCAAGCGCAACGGCTTCAGCGAAAAGATGATGATCGAGATGGGCGAGGCCTATGACCGGCTGGAGCATGATCCGGACGTACGGGTCGGCGTGTTGCACGCTTTCGGCGATCACTTCACCGCCGGCATTCAGCTCGACCAGATGCAGTCCTGGCTTCGCGCCGGACGGCATATGGCGCCCGCGGGAAAGGTCGACCCATACGATCTCTTTCCGCCCCTGCGCTCGAAACCGGTCGTCGTGGCGCTGCAGGGCATCTGCTTCACCATCGCGATCGAATTGATGCTGGCGGCCGACATTGTGGTCGCCGCCGGGAATTGCCGTTTTTCGCAGCTCGAGGTCCAGCGCGGCATCATGGCCAATCACGGCGCAACGATCCGTATGGTGGAGCGGGCCGGCTGGGGAAACGCGATGCGCTATCTCTTGACCGGCGACGAGTTCGATGCCGAGACCGCCTTCCGTCTGGGTCTCGTGCAGGAAATCGTGGAGACGGGCAAACAGCTCGGCCGCGCGATCGAGATCGCCGAGCGCATCGCCGCGCAGGCGCCGCTCGCCGTTCAGGCGACGATCGTGAACGCCCGGCGCGCCGTCGTGCAAGGTTACGAGTCCGCCGCGCTCGAGCTCGGGCCGATTCAGCAGAAGCTGTTCGACAGCGACGACGCGGTCGAGGGTGTGCAGAGCTTCAAGGAGAAGCGCACGGCGGTGTTCAAGGGTCGATAGGGCCTGCCGATGACCAGACGCAACGCGCTGCAGATCTTCCACGTCAATGTGAATTGCAGCGATCTCGACCGCTCCCTCGCCTTCTACAAGCTGATCGGATTCCACGAGTTCCTCGATTTGGCCGCCGCCGAGAAGGACGGCCCGCGCAGCTTCGGCGAGATCGGGCTCGGCCCCCTCTTCCGTCTGCCGGATAATATCGATGGCCGCGCTGTGTTCCTGCAGCTGGGCGACGGCAAATGGGAGACCCGGCTCGATCTCATCGAATGGACAGCGCCTCGCTCCGAGAAGCCGTCGGAGCGCACGCTCTCGCATCTGGGCGTCGCCCGCATCTGCCTCAAGGTCAGGGATTGTTTCGCCCTTTACGATAAGCTCAAGACCGGCGGTTACGACGTCTATTCCGAGCCTGGCCTGATCGACATGGCCGGCACGCGCCAATATGTCTTCTGCTGCGAGGACCCTGACGGCGTGGTGATCGAATTCATGCAGATCGTGAAATCATGACCGAAGCCATCGCCAAAAGCCGCAAGCTCGTCTTCCATTACCTGATCGAGGATTTCGCCAAGACGCAGCCGGACAAGCCTCTGCTCATGATGAACGATCGCGTCCTGAGCTATGCGGAGGTCGACAAGGCGGCGAACCGCATCGGCCGCGGCTTCGCGGCAGCGGGCGTCGTCAAAGGCGATCGGGTTCTGGTGATGATGCCGAACTCGATCGACTACGTGCTCGTCTGGCTGGGGCTCTGCAAGATCGGCGCGCTGATGGTGCCGGTGAACGAAGCCTACAAGTTCGGAATGCTGCAGCATCAGGCGAATGATTCCGGCGCCAAGCTCGCGGTGATCTGGAATGCGCATCTGCCGGTTTGGCACGACATCGCGGGCCAGTTGACCGATATCAAGCAAATCTTCGTCTATCCCGATGGGCACGACATCGACGCGCAGGTTTCGGCTTGGACCTATCGGCCTTTCGAAGAGCTGGCGAGCGACGATCCGGCGCCGCTGCCGCCGGCGGTCGACTATTGGGACCCGATGGCCATCTTCTACACGTCGGGCACGACCGGACCTTCGAAAGGCGTACTCTATTCCTACGCCCAAGCGCACGCGACGGCGATTCCCGCGTCGAAAGTCTGCACGCCGGATGACGTATTCTACATGTTCCTGCCCTTCTATCATGTGGGGCTGTCGAATATGTTCGGCATCGTCGTCATCAACGGCGCAACGATGGCGATTCGCGAAAAATTCTCGGTCGGCAATTTTTGGAGCGACGTCCGCCGCTACAAGGCGACGATGTCGATTCTTCTGTCGTCCATGTCGCACTTCCTCATCGCGCCTCCGGCCTCGCCGCAAGATCGCGATCACACGCTGAAGAAGCTCATCATGATCCCGCTGCTCCGCGATCTCGACGCCTTCAAGGCGCGGTTCGGCTGCGATGTCACGACCTTCTTCAACATGACCGAGGTCTCGGCGCCTCTCGCGGCCGACGGGTTTAACCTCGTGAATTTTTCGACATGCGGCCGCCCCCGTCCAGGCGTGCAGGCTCGTCTGGTCGATGAGCGCGACGAGGAGGTGCCGGTAGGCGCGGTGGGTGAGCTGGTGCTGCGGGCCGACGCGCCTTGGGAATTCAATCTCGGCTATTGGCGCAATCCGCAGGCGACGGCGGAGGCCTGGCGCAACCAATGGCTCCATACCGGCGACGCATTCACGAAGGATGCCGACGGGAATTTCTATTTCGTCGATCGGATCAAGGATTGTCTGCGCCGCCGCGGCGAGAACATCTCCTCCTACGAAGTCGAGGTGGAGGTGAATGCGCATCCGGCGATTCTCGAATCCGCCGCTATCGGCGTCCCCTCGCCGACGTCTGAAGATGAGATCAAGGTCGTGGCGACGCTGAAGCCCGGCGCGTTCGTCGCACCGGACGAGTTGTGCCTGTTCCTTCAGGAACGGCTCCCCCGCTACATGGTCCCGCGTTATATCGAAGTGACTGAAATCGAGTTGCCAAAGACCCCGACCGGCAAGGTCAAAAAGAACGAGCTCCGTGCCGGTGGCACGAAAGGCGCCTGGGACCGAGAGGGAAAATAGACGCGGGAGGTTGCCGCGATGCCGTTTGCCGCACGATTGGTGCTCGTCGTCGTCAGTGTCGGGCTCTATCTGGGATTGGCCGTGCTTGGCGAAGGGAGCATCGAACCCTTCCTCACCGATCCGCCGCTCACCGCCCTTGCGGTCGCCACGATCCTCGCCGTCGTAGCGGCGCTGTATGTCGGCGGCAATGTCAATCCCGGCGTTCGCGAGGACCGCGGCAATCGCTGGGTGTTGTGGGCTTTTTCGTTGATCGGAATCGCCGACGGCTTCCTGCCGGCCTTCGCCGACCGCGAGCGATTCTGGATGATCGACGGAGATACAGTGCGTTGGGTCGGTGTCGCGCTAGCGATCCTCGGCGGCGCGCTCCGGCTCTGGCCGGTGCATGTGCTGGGCAACCGGTTCAGCGGCCTGGTTGCCATTCAAAAGGATCACACGCTGCTGACGACCGGCATCTATTCGGTGATCCGTCATCCGAGCTATCTCGGCCTCCTGGTGAACATGCTGGGCTGGGGCCTCGCCTTCGGCAATTGGGTCGGCGTGCTGCTTGCGGCGGTGATGGTGCCGCCGCTCGTCGCCCGCATGAATGCCGAGGAGAGGCTGCTGCAAAGCCAGTTCGGCGCGGAGTACGACGCCTTCCGCGCGAGGACGTCGCGACTGATTCCGGGACTTTACTGAATCACACCAGCACCACCGTCCTGCCGGTCGTCTTGCTTGCCGCCATCGCCTCGAAGGCGGCCGGCACCTCGCTGAACGGCACGGCGCTGCCGATCACGGTGCGCACCTTCTTCGACAGGATCAGATCGACGATCTTGCGATTGATCTCGGCGCCTTGCCGGTGCGGCGAGAAGTTCCAGCCCATATTCTTCTTGAGATAGGCGCCGGTCATGTCGTCGGCATAGCCGAGCCCGACGCCGACCAGGCTGAAGTTCCCCAGCGACAGCCGCCGCGGCACGTAGAATTTCTCGTCCGCGACCCGTTTGTTCGACGCGAAGCCCATCACCAGATAGCGGCCGCCATAGGCGATCGCCCGTATCGACTTGTCCAGCACCGCCTCGCCCACATTGTCGAAGACCATGTCGACGCCTTTGCCGTTCGTCTTTTCATAAACGATCTGGGCGAAATCCTCGGTCTTGTAGTTGATCGCGACTTCGGCGCCGAGTTCGCGGCAGAGCGCCTTTTTCTCGTCCGAACCGACTGTCGCGAAGACCCGTGCGCCGGCATTCACCGCAAGCTGGATCGCCGCAGAGCCCGAACCGCCCGCGGCTGCATGGATCAGCACGCTTTCGCCGGACTTGAGAGTCCCGCGCTCGATGAGGCCGAGCCAGGCCAGATGGAACGGATAGAAAATCGCGGCTGCGTCCGGCAGCGGGATCGAGTCCGGCATCTCGAACACCGAGCCCGCGAGGCAGATCACATATTCGGCGAAGGAGCCGTGCGCGCCCTTGGTGATGCCGACGACGCGCTTGCCAGCCCAGCCTTGCGCACCGGGACCGGTCGCCGCGACCATGCCCATCGTCTCCATCCCCGGGCTGTAGGGGTGCTTCGGCTCCGCCATCATGTTGCCGCCGCGAATACGCTCGAGGTCGTTCAGGTTGAGCGGGATGCCTTGCGCCTTGACGAGCACTTCGCCCGGGCCGGGCTCCGGGATCGGCACCGTGTCGAGGACCAGCGCCTTCATCGGCTCGCCATAGGCGTGCGTGCGCCAAGCCTTCATCGTTCCAGCACTCATGTCCGACTCCTTATTCAGGCGGCAGGTCGAAGCGTTCGATATAGGTGCGGAAATCGCGCCGCACGATTTGCGGATCGATGCCGTATTCCTCCGGCGAGTAGCGATGGATGCCGTGCTTGCCTTGCGGGTTGTCGGCGATGAACCATTTCATCCGCTTCGCCGCCTCGTCCGACATCGGCAGATCGAAGGCCTCGTAGATCTTCTTCACGACGGCGAACTGGTCGCGCACGAATTCGGAGAACTTCATGTCGTAGAAGACGGCCTGCGGATAATCCTTCGCCGCGCGCACGGCAATCGCGTGCTCCAGCTTCTGCTTCAGGCGCCGGTTCCAATCCTCGGCGACTTCGAAATTGTCGACATGGTCGCTCCCCATCGAGCGAACGAGCGCCGTTAAGCTCGCATAAGAGGTCAGCGACTTCACCGGATCGCGATGCGTGAAGACGATGCGCGCATCGGGATAGGTTTCGAGCAGAAATTCGAGGCCCCACATATGGGCGCCCGTCTTCAACACCCAACGGTCGAGCTTGTGGCGCGATTGCAGATGCTGGAGCTGCTTGTAGTGAAATTCATAGACATGGGAAAAGTCGGCGCGATCCACCCAGTCCTGGTACGAGGTCACGCGGAACTGGTTGTGGAAGAGCGGCGTGCACATGCAGTCGCCCATCGTCACGACGCATTCCTGGCTGAGCTGCGCGCCCATCGGGTGCATCGCCTTGAACTTGATCCGCCGCTCATCCTCGGGCGGAAAGCCGGCCTGGCATTTGGCGATGCGCGGATCGGTCTCATAGGTCGCGGTCTCGGGCGGCGGCGACGGAAAGGTCACCTCCCAGGTGAGCGGAGCGCGACTGGACGGATCCTGGGCCAGGATGTCGTGCAGGATCGTCGAGCCGGTACGGCCCAGCCCGATGATGAAGATCGGCTTCTCGATCGTCTGCCGCGCGATCTCCGGATATTTCTTACGGTCGTCGGTATAGAGAAGCCGGTTGGCGATATGGCCCAATGCCCGCTGTCGCGCGATGTGCTGCCCCACTTGGTTCAGCATCGCGTCATCCTCGAGGGATCGAACGAAGAGCTTCAGCGGCTCCAAGAACGGTCCCGGCCCGAGATCCGTAAGCCCGCCCGTTCGCCGGCTCGCCTCCTCGAGCAAGGAATTGACGTCGAAGCCGAGACTGAACTCTCCCAAGATATCCTCCCCGTCATTGCATGAGGGCCGCCGCCGTTCTTATTGAGGCGGACTTTAATCAGCCGAGCGGATCGGGACAATCGAATTCTCGCGTATGATTATTTCATTCCCGCGAAAGCGGGAATCCCTGGTGATGCTCGCGCAAAACGGATGAATGGATTCCCGCTTTCGCGGGAATGACGGCAAAGGATTTGCTTCGACCCGCCTTTAGGCGGCGAACATCAGCAATACGATAATCGCCACCGCCCAGATCGCGAATTCGCTTCGCATCCAGAGCGGAGCGATCCAGTCGGGTCGCTCGCATCTCATGCGGAGCAGCATGCGCCAGCCGCCAGCGATTGCAAATCCTCACGCGCGTTCGTCCTAGACCATCGGGCCTGGATCGACCACACTGGCCGGATGCCAACGAGGCGGAGAGCGGCATGAGCTGGACCGAGGAATGGGTCAGTCCCGCTCGCGCCTGGGCGACGCTGGCCGCCTTCAGCCTGCTCTTCTTCATCGAGCTCGCCGGATCCTTCAGCTCGCTCGGCATGGTGCTGCCGAGCATGGTCAAGGAACTCGGCTGGGATTGGTCCGAGGCCGGTCTCGGCTACACCTTCCTCGGGCTCACCTGCGGCCTCGGGACACTCGTGCCGGCGGTGCTGATCCGCAAGGCCGGCGTGCGGGCGACCGTATTGACCGGAGCGGCATTATTGGCCGCGGGCTTTCTCGCGCTGGCGCTCACCCATTCGGTGATCGTCTATCTCGCCGCAACCGCCTCGGTCGGCATGGGTTTCGCGGTGGCAGGCAATGTGCCCGGCACGCACGTGCTGAACGCCATGTTTCGCAAGAGGTCGACAGCGCTCGGCATCTATTTCACGATCGGAGCCTCCGGCGGAGTCGCCGGCCCGCTGATCTATCTGGTCAGCAATAGCATCGCCCATAATTGGCGGGCGCACTGGGTCGTTTTCCTATCCGCGGCCCTGCTGGCTGGGGCCTTCGCGGCAATCGTCATACCGGGAAAGCTCGGCGCGCCCCGGACGGAGCGGGCCGGCGACGCGAGCTCCATGCCCGAAGCCGTGCGCGACTGGGGCCTTCGCGACGCGATGCGCACGCCGCAATTCGCGATCATCGTCGGCGCTTACACGATGTATCTGCTGGTCCACACCACGGCGCACAGCTTCGCGCCGGCGCATCTGATCCAGCGTGGCTTCTCCTCCGGCACGGCGGGCGCGATGCTGAGCCTGGAATCGCTGATCGGAGCGGCGATGTCCGGCGTCGCCGGCGCGCTCGGCGAACGGGTGGATGCGCGCAAGATCATGATCGCGTCGATGCTGGGCATGGTGGTGGGAATCGCCTGCCTCGCCTATGCCGACAATTACGCGCTGATCGTCGCCTACGTGCTGGGCTCCGGCATCGGAAACGGGCTTTGCATCGTCGCGGCGACGCTGCTGCTGCTCGGCTATTTCGGTCGCCGCGCCAATCTGGAAATCTATTCGGCGATGCACATGATCTCGACCCTCGCGGTGCTGGGCCCGCTCGTGGCCGGCGTGGCGCGCGACAGGCTCGGCAATTTCACGTCGGGTTTCGTCGTCATGGCGGCGATGATGGCGGTGATGGGCCTGGCCTCCTACCTCATGCGGCCGCCCGTCGCCGCGCCGATTTCGTCGGCCAAAGCGGAACCAGAGGCTGCGCTCAGCGCGTCTTAGCAATATCGCCGGCCTCGGCCTCGCCCACGATCCGCGCGGCGTCGGCCGGCAGCAGAAAGCGATCGGCAACGGCCTTGTCCGCCGCCGTCTTGACCAGCGCCACATAGGCCTCATGGGTCTTGTAGCGCTCCTCGATCGAGGGCCGCGGGTCCTTCGCCTCCAACCGCCGAGCCTTTGTCCGGACAAACGGGATCCAACCGCCGGTGAAGCCGCAGCCCCGGCCCTTGTAGAAGCCGCCTGCAGCGACGTTCCAGCCGAGATAGGTACCGAGCGGCTCCTGCAGCAGCACCGGCCGCACGCCGTCCACCGCCTCGTTGCCGTCCTTGTCCACCTTGGGCACCAGCGACGGCAGGATGCCGTGTAGCTTCGGCGGCTCCAGCGACGGCGCGCCGCTCATGTCGGCGGCGTTGAAGCCCGAGCCGAAATCCTGATCGACGAACGGGTTGAGCTTGCCGTCGGGCGACGGCTCGCCCGGGATCGTCGGGAATCCCATCGCGGCCGCGTCGGCCGCGACCAGCTCGTGCTTGGCGAGCGTGGGATAGCGGCTGGCCGGCGGCTCCGTGCCCTTGGCGACCCAATCGACGAGGTCGGCCGTGAGCGCCCTGACGGTATCCAATTCGGGCAGCGGATTGGCGGCCAGGCTGCAAACCCCCGTCACTGACAGCGCCTTCATGTCGGCAGCAAGGCTGAACCCGCCTTCGCCGCCGCCGTGACTGACGCCGAGGACGTAATAGCGGCGCACCTCGGGCGGCAAAGGAATGTCGGCCTTGGCGTCGGTGCCCACCAAGTTTGGCGACATGCGCAGCCCCCAGAATTCCGACGCGCCGAAAATCTCGAAGATCTTGGGGCAAGTCTTCGTCGCATAACAGCGGTCGAGCAGCCCGGCGGGCCGGCGACCGCGCGCCGGGTCGGGATAATCGCTCCACCAGAGCGTCCCCTCGCTGCCCGGCTCGAACGGTCCGGCGGCGCCGCTCGCGGCGGCGAACCGCATGTTCAGCACCAGCTGCCGCCCGGCGATCACCGGCTCGGCGCCGTCCCACACCATCCGTCCGGCTTCATCGCGGTTGAAACCCAGATGGATGAAGCTGCGGATGAAATTGCCCGACTGCGAGAAGCCGATGCCGATGGCCTTCGCGATTCTGCCGGCGACCGGGTTCAGCGTACCGGCATCGTCCTTTTCCGCATGGCGGAAGAAGGCGTTGATGTCGCGCGTCGCGGCGAAGCCGATGCCGAGCACAAGCGGGTCCTTGGCCGTATAGGAAAGCTCGTACCGGAAGGCGGGATCGAAACCGTCCTTGAGGCAGAGGGAATGCGGATCGGGCGTCCCCGGGAAAGGCGACGCCGTGCAGTCCGCGAACGCCCAATCCCCGGAGGGGACCGGCGCCGGCTCAGCATCCGGGGCCGACCGACGCATCAGCGTGGCCTTGGCCGTGTCGAGGGAAGCCGGCTCGGGTCGCGGCGTCGGCATGCCCACGCCGCCGGAGAGCGGCAGGCTGCGCGCCCCGGCAGGCATATTGACGAAGACCGCGAGCGCGGGACCGGTAACGCTCGATCCGTCCGGATTGCGGGCCACAGGAACCTGGATCGTCTCCAGGCCGGGCTTGGGCGGAATATCGCCCTGCCACCCGCTCATCAGGCTCACATCGCCCGCGGCGTCGCCGCCGAAATTTATCCCGTGGCCTCGATTCGGCACTTGATAGAGCATCACGCCGCTCGCCTTGCTCATATCGGTCGGCTCAGCGAGCGTGAACGTGGCCGAATATTCAACCATGCCGCGCCGGTTGCGCGGCGCCAGCGCGATATCGGTGATGATGGCGTTGGCCGGATCGGCCGGGTCGAGCTCGCCGTCGAAATGTCCGGACAACACCGTGTATTGACCGGTAGAACCGAAGCTCTTGCCGCCGAACGCCGGTGATTGCGTCTCTTCGATCACGAGCCGGGTCACCCGCGCCTCGGCCGGCAGGGCGACCGCCGAGACCGTCAGCACGGCCGCAAGGGCCCCTTTGAGACCGATCATACCTGCCCTCCCTGCCGATCCTTTTTTTGGAATTAGCGGAGCATCGGCTATTCCGCAACGAGGCCGCGTGGTCCGAGCCTGCCAATTCTACAGGACGTCGACAAAGTAAATGAGGGGAACCCTCAAGAATACCTCCGGTTGACTCTGATGAAGGTGCGGCGAGCCGGCACTGCACGAGCCCGCGGCATCGAACTTTCTGCATGAGGTATGGAGATGACAACGAAACGCTTGCTCGGCGGCGCCGTCGCTGTATCGGCGCTTCTAGTTGGAAGCGTCGCGATGGCTGATCCGCAATTGACCGAAAGACCTGAATCGCTTCGCGCGATGGGTCCGGCCAATCCGAGCACGATCGTACTCGAAAATGCCGCCGCCCAGATTGAAGGCAAGACGGGCGGTCGCGTGATGGACATTCGCTTCTATGACGAAACGGGACATCCGACCTACATGGCCGTCATCGCGAAAGGCGGTGTCGTGGACACCGTCCGCTTGGACGGCGTTAACGGCCGGATTACGCGCGTATCCGGCGCCATGGTGCCGGATTGGGCGATGAGCTGGGAGCGGCGAGCGGACGTGAACAGCGCGCGGCAGGCGACCGTGCCGTTGGCCTCGGCCATCATCACGGCCGAGAACGCAGCCCGCGCGCCGGCGATCGAAGCCGGCCTTGCGAAGCCGCTGACAGCGCAAAATAGCGTGCTGGCCTACAATGTCGAGGTGCTCATGCACGGCCGGCCGGAACTGGTGGCGGTCGACGCGAACACCAACGAGATCATCGCCAACCCGAACGCGCTGGGCTTGGCCGATCGCGAGCCGGACTTCATCCTACCGGGCCAACCGATTGGCGGTTGATCGGCTCAATCGTTAAAAAAGGGCGGCCCCCGCCGCCCTTTTTTAGGACATCAGGAGAAAACGTCCAGCGTCTGCCGGCTCATCTGGGCGGCGACCTTGATGATTTCGGCGTTGGCTTTGTAGGCCGTCTTGGCGGCCAGCAGATCGACGACGCTGGTCGTGATATCGCCGCCCTGCCGGTATTGCAGCGTCGGCGGGACGGGGTTGTTCAGGGCGCCGGTCAAAGGGCCGCCGCTATTTGAATCGGTCCCGCTGCCGTCGACCGCACCGCCGGCGATGGCGTTCGCATCCTGGGCGACGCGTCCGTCAACCCGCTGCAGAGCTGAGAGCGCGGTCGCGATCGGGTTGGAGAGTGCGGAGAGCATATCCCCTATGATCCGACTGCGATTGCAAAGAAGAGCTTAACGGCTCCATAGTGCCGCCCTATGCTACAGCACCTCAAGAACAACAACCGCCGGTGGGCCGAGAGCAAGACGGCCCATGACCCCGGTTTCTTCAAGCGTTTGGCCGGGCAGCAGGCGCCGGAATATCTCTGGATCGGCTGCGCCGACAGCCGGGTTCCCGCGAATGAGATCGTGGGACTCGATCCCGGTGAGCTGTTCGTCCACCGCAACGTAGCGAATCTCGCGCCGCCCCAGGACGCCAATTATCTGTCGGTGCTGCAGTTCGCGGTCGAAGTGCTGCGGGTCAGGCACATTCTGGTCGTCGGCCATTACGGATGCGGCGGCATCGCGGCCGCGGTCGACGGAAAGCGGCACGGGCTGATCGACCATTGGCTGCATCCGATTCGCGAGGTCCAGCACGACCACCGCCCCGAGCTGGAACACATCCATGATCCCCAAGCGCGGCTCGACCGGCTGTGCGAGCTCAACGTCAAGCGCCAAGTGAGGAATGTCGCCTCCGACGTGTTCGTGCAGGAGGCCTGGGCGCGCGGCCAACCGCTCTCGGTGCATGGCTGGGTCTATTCGATCGCCGACGGCCTGGTGAACGACCTCGAGACCACCGTCTCCGGACCAATCGATCTGCGCCGCCTCGGCTGACGCCAGGCTAAGCGCCTTACCAGATCGCCTCACCAGACATTGTCGACCTCGTCGAGCACATAGCCGTCGCTCTCGTCGACGAGCAGGACGCTATTGCCGACCCACACCCATTCGCAGCCCGGCGGAGGCGGCGGCAAGCCGTAGACCTCATAGTCCGGCACCGCATAGCGGAGGAAGAAGAAGGGCAGCAGGGCGCCCACCTCCCAACGCCGACCCCAATATTCTTCCGGGACTTCGTAATAGCCGTATCCCGGCGCGAAATACGCGTGCTCTCGCGGCCCGCGATAATCGCGGAACGCAGGGTTGCCGCGCCACCAATCATGGTCGCGCTCCCAGAGCGCATGCGCGCGCCAGTCCCGGTGCTCGCCCCGCCATTGATCGCGCTGCTCGGCGTGACGCTGCATCGCCTGGGGCGGCGGCTGAGGCTGTGGCCGCTCCGCCGCGCCCTGCGGACGAGGCTGCGGCGCTGCGGGCGGCGGGCCTTCGCGCCGCTGAAGGGCTGCGGCCGGCGGCGCCGGTCGGGCGGCTTCGCCGGGGGGCGCCGGCGGATGTGGCATCTGTGCCCGCTCCGGGTGGGGCGGCGCTCCGGGCGGAGGGCCCGCATGCGGCGGCGGAGCCATATGCTGCGGCCGCGGCGGCGCCGGGGCCGGATGTGGCGGCGGAGCGGCCTTGGGCGGAGGCGCCGGATGCTCCTCCTTGGGCGGCGGTTGCTCCTGGCCGAAGCTCATATTCGGAACCGAAAATGCGGCGCCCGCCAGCAGCGCGTAGGCGAACGGCTTATATCGAGGATGCATAGGGGCTGTCTCCCGTTCCATAGACGCGCTGCGGGAGCCCCCTCTTCCACGACGCTCTAACGGGAAAAACCCGTAGGAAGACCTTACGATCCGTCCCGGGCTGCGGCGCTACCGACGACTCGTCAGCGTCTTGGTGATGCGGGCAAAGGTGCATGGCTTGCCGCCGACGGAGACGGCGGCTTCGAGCCAGGCCATGCTCTTTCCTTTGCGCAGGATTCCGCCGGTCAGGCGATATTCGCAGTCGCCGGGCAACGGCCGGACATGCTGCAGGAAGATGTCGTTCGTGACCGGCAGCTCATTGGGCCCAAGCTCGGTCAGAAGCGCGAAGAAGGCCGGCACCTCGATCAGCGCATTCAGCACCCCGCCATTCAGCGTGCCCCAGGGCGTCAGCATTTCGGCCCTGGGAATGAACGCCATCCGCGCAAAACCGGAAGCGATCTCGACCAGCCTGATTCCGGCCCAGGCGTTGAAGCCGCTGCCGAGCGCCTGGTCGCCGAGGATCCGCTGCTCGGGCGTCAAGGCGAAGGGCGGCCGGTCGGTTTCGCTCATCGATCAAGGACTCCCCGCGCGCATTCCGCTAGGAATAGCGGCCCGTCACGAGGAGAGACAGGAGAATCGCGGCATGTTCCCGCTGGGTGATGCGTCCCGCAGCCCGCACGGCTTCCCGACCGTGACCGCGGTGCTGATCCTGGCCAACGCCTTCGTCTTCGTGCTCGAGCTCGCGGGCGGCGACCGCTTCATCCTCGCTTGGGCGCTGGTGCCGGCCGAAGTGTCGTCGGGACAGGATCTCTCGACCATCCTCACCTCGATGTTTCTGCATGAGGGCTGGTCGCACATCATCGGCAATATGATCTTCCTCTGGGCCTTCGGGCCCGAGATCGAGGACGCCATGGGCGGCGCCCGCTATCTCGTTTTCTATCTGCTGGGCGGCATCGCCGCGATGCTGGCCCAGGTCGCGGCCGACCCCGCCTCGACCTTGCCCAATCTCGGCGCCTCGGGCGCCATAGCGGCGGTCATGGGCGCGTTCCTCGTCACCTTCCCGCGCGACCGGATCAAGACCCTGATCTTCTTCGGCTTCTTCGCCCGCATCACCTTGATCCCGGCTGCCTTCCTGATCGGCTTCTGGTTCCTGTTGCAGCTCGTGAGCTTCGGTGCGGTCCACAACGTACGGACGGGCGGCGTCGCCTATCTCGCCCATATCGGCGGCGCAGTCTTCGGCGCCGTCGCCTGCCGGCTGTTCGAAGATCGGCGGCGGGTGGAGGGACGGTATTGAACATGCGGGAGGAACCCATGGATCGCGCCTCGAGCGACCGGCTCGCCGTCCGGGAGCTGATCGAGCTCTATTCCGATGCCGTCACGCGCCGGGACTGGAGTACGGCCGGCGCGGCGTTCGCCGAAGGTGCGGTCTGGACCATCGGCGGGCCGACGAATGTGGCGCTGCGAGGCCGTGCCGCGATCACGAAAGGGATCGCGGACATGGTCGAAGCCTTCGAGGTCTTCGTCCAGATGACCCACTCGATCGTCGTCGAGCTGGACGGCGATCGCGCGACGGCGCGCACGATCGTCAACGGATTCGGTCGTCTGCGCGACCGTTCGGCCGGTACCTTTACTCTAGGAACCTATCATGACGCGCTGATCCGGAGCGGCAAGGGATGGCTGTTTCTCAGCCGACGGTTCGAACCGATCTTCATCGACACCGCCGCCCCGCCCGGTACCGCCTTCGGTCCGCGTTCGGCGGTATAATACCAGGAGCCTTATCCATTGACTCTCTGGGCGGTTTGGCTGGTGCCTGCGGCCTCGGTCCGCGCCCGCGCCCTCACAGAAGCCTGCCGATTTCCCCTCGCGACGATGATGTGAT
>Ga0070738_10002430_pt1 | contig 28719 bp, 23 predicted proteins | sample Coa_R2_2_FD_66446 | JGI IMG/M metagenome (GOLD analysis project Ga0070738, IMG submission 66446) | Surface soil microbial communities from Centralia Pennsylvania, which are recovering from an underground coalmine fire - Coalmine... | ecosystem: Environmental > Terrestrial > Soil > Unclassified ...
ACAACTCCCTGGTTTTCAGTTAAAAGTTGCTTTTAGCACAGATGAGCAACCCTTGGGATTGTTGGGAGAGTCTGGTGCTGGTAAGAGCATGATTTTACGTAATATTGCAGGTATAGAAACACCAACAAAAGGCCGTATTGTTTTGAATGGCAGGGTATTGTTTGACTCTCAAAGTAAGATTAATTTGCCTGCACGCGATCGCCGCATTGGGTTTTTAGTGCAGAACTATGCCCTCTTTCCTCACATGAGCGTTGCCCAAAATATTGCCTTCGGTTTACCCAAAAAACTATCAGCTTCAGCCATCAGACAACAGGTAGAAACCCATCTGATAGCATTACAATTACAAGGATTGGCAGACCGTTATCCCCATCAACTCTCTGGCGGTCAACAGCAACGGGTGGCGCTAGCAAGAGCTTTAGCCAGTCAACCAGAAGCGCTATTACTGGATGAGCCGTTTTCAGCATTAGATTCATACTTGCGTAGCCAGTTAGCGCAACAAATGATTGAAACATTGAAATCCTACAATGGCGTTACTCTATTTGTGACGCACGATATGGAAGAGGCTTATCGTGTTTGCCCAAATTTGTTGGTGATGCAGCAAGGAAAAGCAGTTCAATATGGTTCCAAGCATGACATTTTTGAGCGACCTACTACCGTAAGTGTGGCTCAATTAACTGGGTGCAAGAACTTTTCTCGGGCTAACATCAAAGCATCTCAACAAGTAGAAGCGATTGACTGGGGTTGTACTCTACGAGTTGTTGAACCTGTTCCAGACTCACTCTCACACGTAGGAATTCGTGCGCATCAGCTCAGTTTCACCAAAGATTTATCTGATGAAAATACTCTTCCTTGCTGGCTAGTAGAGACGATTGAAACACCCCATCGGATGACACTTTTTCTGAAGCTAAATCAGCCACCTACCAATGCGAGTGATTACCATCTACAAGCCGAGGTCTTCAAGGAAAAATGGGCAACTCTCAAAGATCAACCCCTGCCATGGCATCTTCGGATAGATCCTCTCCGGTTGATTTTATTAAAACACTAACTCTGGTAAAAGTTAACAGTTAACAGTTAACTGTTAACTGTATAACAGTCTTACTTATTTGACAAACTGGGGCATAATCTCAGCAGCGGTGAATACCCCATAAATACCACGCTGGTGCAATTGCTTTCCAGCTTTGAGATAACCAAAAGCGGGCCCACAGACATTGGCTGCCATACTGGTTTCATCTCCAAGCGTAAAGGTATGGGTAGAAATTTTACCTTCAAAGGTACGACCAGTGACTTTGACATTCGTGCTGAGGGGCTTTTTCGGATTGCGGGTATCCACGACACCACCAACAGTGACGCGATCGCGATCAACAATTCCTGCCAACTCCAGCATGACATCATCGGCGTGTTCCATATTCTCTAATGTCAGCACACCGTGAGTCTTATCAAGTAGTGCTTCTACTTCTGCATCAGTCATTGCTCTAGCAGTTTCCACACTATAACCTGGCATATGAGCAATATCCTCACGGATAGTAGCACGATAAGCCTCCCAATTAGCAATTCCCACACCAAAGGTTATTTCAACTCGATGAATTTCGGCATAGCTTTGTGCGGCCAAAGCTGCTGCAGCTGTTAACAGTCCTGGTGTTGCTCCACATCCTGTCATATAGGTAATACCTGCTGCTTGCAGTTCTTCTTTCATTGCCAGCAATTGTTCTACAGCACTGGTGCGTTTTATTGCATCAACTAATACACCACGCCACCCAGACTTAATAAACTGCTCAGCAACAGAGGGAATAAAGTTATTAGGTAGATTTGGTAGAGCTAGAAAATAACCATCCACCTGAGGAGCCGTTTCAAGTAAATCTTGAATACTACGGTTTGTGATCATTCCAACTGGTTCCAGATAGCCTACTGAACCTTGAGACTGATAAGTGCTAATGCACTGTCTAGCATCCAACCCATCACTGGAGTAAGCGTAGCCTTGTTTATCGGCAGCTGCTACTAAAATCATTTCCTGTTTAGCAGCTAGTACCAAAGCAGCAGCTTGACCTAGTCCGCCAAACCCCAGTACTCCCACAGACATAGCTTTGCGTATATTGGTTGAATTTATTGCTTGTTGTGCATTCATAGGTAATCGTTTTTATTGAAAGAACTGTATAGATTGAGTTCTTAGTTAGTTTAATACAGCAAAACTTGTGATAATGATAAAAATTTTCAATAATTTTGAGGGGATTTGGGATTGTTTTGCAGACTTTACTACTTATAACAGCTATTTTTCTAACGTTTTCTACTGTTATTACCAATTCTCTAGAGAACTTGACTAATGCGGAAAGTTAAGGGAAACTAACAACAGACAAGAGTAACAAATTATAAAAAAATAATTTTTGTAAAGTTTCTGAGATATATATTTTGAAAGATGGAACATTAGTTAACAAATGGCAAATTGATAGCTAAGGAAACAATATTTTTTCCAAGGGCTATGTTGATAGCTTGCTGCTTAAGTGAGCAGTACAGTCCAAGCGTACTATTTGTGGTTGGCCAAAAGCATGGAGACATTAGAGTTCATAATTTATCCTGATGGTCGGGTACAAGAGAAAGTCACTGGCATTGTGGGTGCTTCATGCGCTGAAGTGACAGCGGCTATAGAGGCACAGCTAGGACAGGTACTAAGTCATGAGCCAACCTCAGAGTTCTTTGCAACTAAAGCGCAGCAATCTGAAGTAGTCAATACACAGACTACATTCAGCAATTGGTAAGTGTTCAAAACATTGAGTTTCATTGATTCGTTACCACCATGTCACACTTTAGTCAAATTAAGACCCAAATCCGTAACCTAGACTCTCTTAAAGATGCGCTCACTGACTTGGGCGTAGATTGGAAAGAAGGACCACGTGAAGTGCGTGGATATCGCGGTCAAACCCATGCGGCTGAAATCACCATCGAGCAGGACAATGGTTATGATGTCGGCTTCCGATGGAATGGAAAAGAATACGAACTTGTGGCTGACTTACAATACTGGCAGCAGAGCTTGTCTGTTGAAGGGTTTTTGCGTCAGGTAACACAACGTTATGCTTACCAGACAGTTGTAAAGGAAACAACTCGTGTAGGTTTTCAAGTTGCTGAACAAAAACAAAATGAAGACGGTTCTATCAGTTTATTAGTGCAGCGCTGGAGTGCGTGATGTCTGATTTTTTGCTGTCGCCGGAAGATGCACAAGATGATCGTTCCGGTTTAGAGCCCGAATTAGGCGGCTTCTTAAGAGATGCGCCTGATCGCTCTGGTCTTGAGCCAGAGTTAGGTGGTGTTCTGCGGCAAAAGGGTGTTTATGTTGATGAAATTACATGTATTGGCTGCAAGCACTGTGCCCATGTTGCCCGTAACACATTTTATATTGAACCTGATTACGGTCGCTCACGTGTGATTTGTCAAGATGCTGAACCAGAAGAAGTGATTCAAGAAGCCATTGACACTTGTCCGGTTGATTGTATCCATTGGGTTGACTACACTGAACTGAAAAAGTTAGAAGAAGAAAGGAAATACCAAGTTGTTCCTGTTATAGGGTATCCAGTGAATCACACAGCTGTGCGTGCTGAACGGCGGCGCAAAAAGCGAAAATCAAACCAAAACAAACTCCCATAAAATAATCGCTAGTTAACCCCCAATTGAGTTAAGGGATTAACGAAACACAATAAAGTAGGGCTGGATAAACCAGTCCTTTTGTTTTTTGATTTTTTTGATTTAATGCCGACCCTGATGCTTTCAATTAAACTATTTATCTGAAATTATTCATTTTCTGGAAAGGTCTGTACTTTACCGTCAGGACTCAAAACTGCTCGAATTCTGACAGCTTGCCCATTTTTATTAGGAGAAACAAAGTGTTCACCTATTAGAGGAATTCCCGAGCGATCAACAAAGTCCCGTGCTGCCTTTCCTAGAGGCATGATTTGTTCAATTGTGCCATCAACACCCACTACCAAACTGTACTGTATTGTTTGCTTCAATTCAGTTGGTGGTCGCCAGTGTTTTTTGAAATAATCCCTAGCTTCCGCAACTTGGGCTGTGTCGAACAATGTGCCAGTAGCAACCTCTGTTGCCCTTTTCTGGTTTGTTCCCCTTAATTTCGTAACTAATGAATTCTGGCTTCCTGTCGGCGACGAGACATCTGGTGGTAAGTTACCTGGAATAGAGCTAATGCCAGTGCTTGAGCTATGGGGTAGAGTACCTAGAGAGGGCGGTACTTTTGAAAGATTGGAGTACGGGCTAGTTTTACCAGGTAACTTACTAGTTGCTAAGCTACTTTGAGGAAGAGGCAATCCATCATTAGAAGTCAACCCAGTACCATTTGGTTTTAAATTGGGTTGAAGAGAAATTTGCTGTTTTTGTGATGAGAGTGGTGGTGTTTTCTTTAAGGAAGAAAAGGTTTGAGATGTTGTTCCAGGGAGTGTTGCCAGACCTCCTGAAGATGATGTTGATGTTTTAGGAACACTGAGATCAGGAAATGTTTCTGATCCTGGGGGTAGATTAATTTTCTGGGAGTTTAGAGATGTTGTCGATAAAGAACTTGGGGGTGTTTGCGTGATTGGTGGTGGAGGAGGGACAGCAGAACCAACCAATGGTAGAGGTGATTGTGACTGAGATAATAAACTATCTGGAGGGGTAAGAAGAGGTAACGGCGTTGGGGAATTCACCAAAGGTGCGGGTGAAGGTGCTATGGCGATTTTCTCTTGTGCTTGATGAGATTTTGCCGCTGTCTGTTGCTTTTGCCTAATACTTTGAGCATATTGCCAAGTCACTGGTGTTAAACCTGCTGCTAAAACGAGCACGGCTGCAACAGGTGCCCATGCTGGGAAAGCCGCATCTGAACTGTTTGTATTGAGGTTGGGTAGCGATAAAACATCAGCTGAATACTCATCTAAGGCAGTTGCTAAATCAAACAGTTGCAGCAGACTCAGTGAAATGACAGGTCCAGATGCTTGGTTTGCTAGAGAACCAAGAAATAGGTTGTGATTCAAAGGGCGAGCTGGTTGAATTTTGATCTCTGTGTCCAGCATCTGAGTGCTAAAGGAGTTGGTTGTATTTGCTTGCACATTAGAAGAATCATCAAGGTCTTTGAGTTGAGCAGCATCAGACACTTTGGCTGACTCTGTTGGCTGAGCAAAACTTACCCAGAAGTTATCTGGCGACTTCTGGAGTAATTCTTGAACGTAGTTTGCTACTGTTGTATGCAAAACTTCAAGTTGGTCGTGGTTTCCCCGAATTGTAATCCTTTGTTCTTCTGGTATTTGTGGGTCATCAAAGCGAAGCTCAAAGCGAAGCTGCTTCAGGACAGATTTGCCCATCCAACGGGACAACGCAGAGTTTTGCGCCAAGACTTCTAAAGTGCAAGTGGGCGGTGTATACCGACGAATCACATAATTTGATACAGGCATGGCAAGATCTGCAAGCAGAATAATTGAGGATTCTGAATTTTGAATTTTGAAATGGAGATTTATAGCAGAAGTACGCGGATTTTTATCTGTTTGATTCTGTTTGTATCCGCGCGGATCAGCGGTTCTAATTTTGGATTAGAAATCTAAAATCTAGTTGAACGGTCGATGAGTGCTAACCAAAGACGGCGATGTCCACCAGGACCACTGTAAAAAAGTAAATCGATAAGCAGTTTCAGCGCTAGATGGGTAATCTCATCTGTAGAGATTGTTGTGTCTTCCTCCATCCGCTCTTGGTAGGTATTACAGAAAGCATCAATATAATCTCCCAGTAAAGCAGCCTGATGAGGTTCGCGATTACTTTCCGCCATTTGTTCTAGCAAACCAACAGCACGACGAATCAATTCTTGGTGCTGCTTGGCAAGGTAACAAGTGATGAGTACGAGAGATCGCGCTTCTTCTACATCTAGTTTTTTTCGCCCTCCCTGACCTTTACGTAGTGGATTTGACTGACGCAGTCGCCACAGTGCCACACGGTCTGGCACTCTCGACTCTAGATTCAGATCAATAGCCGCTTGGAGCATTGCTTCGGAGCCAATGCCAGTTAAAGTTTCTAGCGCCAGCAGCACCAAATCCAACTGGGTTTTGATATTGTCCCATTGGACGGAGTTTGGGGCTGGAAGCTTAGTTAAATCCTCCCACTGAGAAGTTGGAGTGGGGGAATTGGCGGCAGAGTACATAACTTTTAGCATAGGTGATCAGGCTGGTGGGGGCTGTTGCTGTTACCCATTTTGAAACCAGACTTTTGATGATTAAGATTGGTTTCCTATCGCTTTTGAACTAGAAGCTAATCCTATCTGAGGATAAAATCCTGCAAATAGATAACTACACGTCTACAAGCTTGTGTGTGTGGTGAACAGCAGGAGTGTTTGTCTTACTTTATGACGAAAACCTGTTGGAAAAAAGTGAAGATGTGATTAATTGCATTTACTTTTAAAAACACTACAATCACATCACTATATATGTATAAATCAAAATTGCTCTACATACAGCCGCTCACCCATCTTAATCAGGCAATTGTTTGTTTTCAACACCTATTAATAACATTTATTGCTACACGCCTAATTATTTGGGATATGCAATAGTGACACCAGTACCACCATCAGATGGTTCTGCTGCTTCATAGTGACTGACGTTGGCGTGTCGTTGTAAAAATGCGTGAATTCCTTGCCGCAATTTACCAGTACCATGTCCATGAATAATCCATATTGGTCCTGTCGCTTGTGAGACCGCCTGGTCTAGAATAAACTCTGCATCTGCTACCCGACGTCCACGCAGATCTATAGTATTTTGGGATGTACGAATTGCTGGGGTTGTTTGAGGTGGAACATTTTCCGTATCGCCTCTTCTTTGACTCTCCGTCTCTTCTCTACTCGCTCTATTTTTTTGTTGTTTGTTTATGAGTTCCGGTCGTTGACCATCTAGTGATTCTACATCTTCTAGCTTGACTGTCATTTTCATCAAGCCAAAACGAACTGTTAATTCACCATCTTCATTGGGACTGGTTAAAACTTCTGCTGTTTGCCCTAATTTAGGAATGCGGATGCGATCGCCCACTTTAGGAATAAAACCAGCCTTTGGTTTTGGGGATGGTTGTGGGATAAATTTCTCTGCAATCTGATTCAAAGCATGAGTGGCTTGCTGCGCATCTTGAGCGGTAGGTGTGCCTTGTTGCAAACGACGAATAACCTGAGCAATCTCGCTCCGCGCCTGAGAAAGTGCCTGCTGAACCGCTACTTCTTGTGAAGCGCGCAAAGTGCGTTCCCTCTCTTCTAAGGCTGCGGCTTTTTCGGATACTTCTTTGTATAATCGTTCAGCTTGCTGGAGTAAATTTTGTGCTTGTGTTGCTTTGGTTTCCTGACGCCGACGTTGTGCTTCTAGTCCAGCAATCACCTGGTTGACTTCGTCTGTTGCACCACCTATGTGACTTTTCGCCTGTTCTACAACCTCTGGCTTCAACCCCAAACGACTCGCAATTGTCAAAGCGTTAGAACGTCCAGGAATTCCCCATAGCAAACGGTAAGTTGGTGAGAGGGTACCTTCATCAAATTCTACAGAGGCATTTTCAAAGCGCTCATCTTGATACTTCAGAGCCTTTAATTCTCCAAAGTGCGTTGTCGCAATGGTGAGTTGTGCGTGATCTGCTAAATATTGCAGGAGTGCGATCGCAAGAGCACTACCTTCTGCAGGGTCTGTTCCGGCACCTACTTCGTCCAGTAGTACTAGGGAGTGGGAAATCGTAGGAGGAGACAAGCTCTTCCCCTCTTTCTCTTCAACTGGGTCTAATGCATCTAATACTCGACTAATACGACGAATATGTCCAGAAAATGTGGATAAGCTTTGCTGTAAGGACTGTTCATCACCAATATCTGCCAATACCTGATGAAACCAAGGTAATTCGACTGGTTCACGGGCGGGAACAAATAAGCCCACTTTTGCCATCAGTGCTGCCAATCCAAGGGTTTTGAGAGTGACTGTTTTCCCCCCAGTGTTTGGTCCGGTAATTGTGACGACTCGGATGTGTGGCTGAACTAGCAGATCTACGGGGACGACTGATGGTCCTTGTTCATGTTGATGCTGCCATACTAGCAGTGGATGGCGCAGCTGCCTCAAGGTAATGCTTTCGTTATCCTCCCAATTCATAAATCGCGGAGGATTAGCTTTTAGCCACAAACTATAACGTGCTTTCGCTGTTGCTAAATCCAAAGCTGTGGCAATGGCTAATAATCTTTCTAAATCTGATTTTACTGCTGCGACTTGCTCCGTTAACACACGACGAATTGCTTCTTCTTCTGTTTGCTCTCTCCTAAGTAACTGTCGTAGTTGATTTCCTAGCGGCACAATAGAATTCGGTTCTATGTAGAGAGTTGCACCACTAGTTGAGGTATCATGAACGATTCCTGGGATAGCATCTTTCTGTGGCGCTTTCACCGGAATGACATAGCGATCGCCCCGTTGTGTGATCAACTGTTCTTGAACTGCACCTGCTTTGACTTGTAGTATATTTTGTAGCTTTTGAGTGATTTGACTACGTAACTGCCGCAGTGTTGTACGAATTTCACCAAGTTTTTGGCTAGCACGGTCTGTGACTTTTCCTCGCTCATCAATACAGCGGTGAATTTCTTGCTCTAACTCTGGATAGGTCCTTAAATCAGCAACTAACTCATTTAGTATAGGTACATCAGTTTGGTTATCAATAATCCGACGTAAATTTCTTGCACCAGAAAGAGTGGTAGCAATCATCAACAGTTCATCTGCTGCCAAAATACCTTGAAGCTCTGAGCGTTCTAGAGAATCGCCAATATCTTGAATTCCTTCAAACGATAATCCTGATGCAAGACGGCTTTCTAACTGGTAAACTTCTTTAGTATGTGCTAATAAATACTCACTTTCTGTTTGAGAGGTGGGAATTTGAAGATGACGTGCAGCGATTACCCCAAGCTTCGTTGCTGCAAAGGTAGATAGATGCTGACACAAACGATGCCATTCTAAGAGTTCTAAAGTTTCGGATTGGATCAAGGTTTCTCTATGTAATCTCTAAATTATCTCTTCCAACAAGTCTAAAAATATCTTAACAAGTCTATCTCTCAAGGATCTCATCAATCCCCTAATTCCTAACTCCTAACTCTCAGACACAATCGCTGCTCTCAAGGAAGGCTGAATCAGTTTCCTGAAGTTCTGTCATATCTTCTGCTATTCCCACTACCCGATAAGTGTCCCCAAATTCATTTTTAATGGGGAAGGCACGCTCCCGAATCCTTCTGATTGAGCCATTAGGGCAAATTATCCGGTATTGCGTGTCGCATTTCCCTTGTGTCATCTGATTGTAAAAATTGGTTTGAACTCGCTCTCGATCCTCGGGATGGATTGCTTCCATCCAAGTGTTAGGATTAATGTATAAATCTTTACAAGAAAATCCCCAGATTAGCTCATAGGCTGGACTAACGTACAATATCCTGTCTTGAAAAGAACTATATATCCAAAAAACATCATGAATAGTTTCAGCTAGCTGACGAAATTGCTGTTCGCTTTCTCTCAAAGCCTCATTTTCTTGCTGACGTTCAGTGATGTCATAAAAAGTAGTTACAGCTGCTAGGATTTGACCTGCACAATCACGGATGGGAGAGGCACTTGCCAGGATTGTCCTGATCACTCCATCACCGCACAACAGTTTGATTTCTTCCCCAACAATCACTTCTCCAGTCAACAGCGATCGTGCTAAAGGAATTTCCTTTGGTGTGTAAGCGCGTCCATTAGCAGCAAAATATTGATAATGGTAATTATTATGATTTTCTATATTAAAAAAAGGATCTGGCTCTGCACGTAGAATTTGTTGCACTTGCGGATTCATGAGCACTAATTGACCATGAGGAGCCTCAGCGACCATCAGTGCTGCGGGCATTTGATGTAAAACAGCTTCGAGCAGTCTTTGATTGGACTCCAGTTGTTTCAATAAACGAGTTTGTTCTGCCTCTGCCTGCTTCTGTGCTTGCCAATTCTTGGTTGACTGTCGTCTGGCACACTCAAGTTCTGATCTAAGCGAACTGAACAGTAGTGTCACTAGTACAAACACAACCAAAGGTAAAAGAAATGCCAGACTAGTACTTAGAGAATCTAATTGCAGAATGAAAAAATAGAAAATAGACAGGGTTGACAAAATGGTGGCTATAATCCCTGGCCTCAATCCCCCATATCTAGCACTGACAGCAACTGCAGCAAAGAAGAGCGCAAGATTAGTTGGTGTCAAAAATATATTGAGTAGCAGCGTCAGTACCGTTGCTAACACAACTGATAGCACAGCTATGCCGTAGTACTGTAGTTGAGTTAGTGTTGCCTTAGACATGGGTTGAGGTATGTAAATATATAGTCAAATGCTGACATTTCAGATACAACTCCTACACGTAGCAAGTTTTTTCTTCAATTGTGACTATTATCTATCGAGAGGTGTAAATGATGCTTTTAGGCATAAAAAAAGCAGCAAAAACACCTCTTTTTCTAGAGCAAGAATTTCAGTACTAATATGACAATATGTCAGTTCAAGAACGTGGACTGCAAGTTGCACATGTCAGCCTTTGTCAACAGGCTCACCAAATCTTCAGAAGAATCTGAAAATAAACTCCTACTAGAACCACAAAGGTTTAGCAAGAGTAGTTGACAATTTGATACCCTAGCTTAAACAGATTTGGAAACAATAACAGCGTGGACATTCAAATTGGGTGCAAAAAAATAGCTAAAAGAGCTTACGGAATCGATGAAATTGCTCTAGTACCTGGCAATCGGACGCTAGATCCAAGTTTGGCTGATACTAAATGGCGTATTGGCAATATTGAGCGGACAATACCCATTATTGCCAGTGCTATGGATAGCGTGGTAGATGTTCGTACAGCTGTGCGCTTGTCACAGTTGGGAGCATTAGGTGTTCTTAATTTAGAAGGTATACACACTCGCTATGTGGAAGTAGAGCCAATCTTAGACCAAATTGCCACAGTGGGCAAAGATGAATTTGTTCCCCTCATGCAGAAGCTTTATGCTGAACCAATTAAACCAGATTTAATTGCACAACGAATTCAGCAAATTAAAGAACAAGGAGGCATAGCAGCCGTAAGTGCCACTCCAATAGGAGCAAGCAAATATGGGGCAGTTGTAGCTTCATCAGGAGCAGATTTATTTTTTGTGCAAGCGACAGTGGTCTCCACCGCACACCTATCTCCTGAGGCTGTGGACCCATTGGATCTAGCACAATTTTGTCGGGAAATGCCCATCCCTGTGGTGCTAGGAAATTGTGTAACCTATGAGGTTGCTTTAAATTTGATGAAAGCTGGAGCTGCGGCAATACTAGTAGGTATTGGTCCTGGTGCAGCTTGTACCTCTCGTGGGGTATTAGGTGTAGGCGTGCCACAAGCCACGGCGATCGCCGATTGTGCTGCTGCACGAGATGATTATCATCAGGAAACTGGCAACTATGTACCAGTCATTGCTGATGGAGGTCTAATCACTGGCGGAGACATCTGTAAGTGCATTGCCTGTGGAGCTGATGGTGTCATGATTGGTTCTCCTTTTGCCAGAGCGACTGAAGCTCCGGGTAGAGGCTATCATTGGGGGATGGCAACACCCAGTCCTGTGTTACCCCGTGGTACACGCATTCGTGTAGGTACCACTGGCACGCTAGAACAAATTTTAACAGGACCAGCACAACTTGATGATGGTACTCATAATCTTTTAGGAGCCTTAAAGACAAGTATGGGTACTTTAGGTGCTAAAGACCTTAGGGAAATGCAGCAAGTGGAAATCGTCATTGCTCCTTCTTTGTTAACTGAAGGCAAAGTCTATCAAAAAGCTCAACAATTAGGTATGGGCAAATAAGAGGTAAGGAGCCATTTTTGGGCTAAAGAATCTCTCAGGGCTGCAAGTTGGTCTTTTTTCTATTTTCTATGAAACCGTTGACAGTCAATAGTCACTAAGCACACCTTACTTCAAAGAAATTTTTCCAGACTCTTAAACAAACACTGGAAAAATCACATCTGTGACCTACAATAGAGAAAGCGGAGACGCATGTTTCCGTTCACTCCTCACACCACACTCCGCCCGGACTAATGTTCGGGCGGTTCCTTAAGAAGTGCCTCTTTACCCAAACGACTGCTTCACAAATTTTAAAACTATTTGCAAATATATAATGACTGGCTCCTAAGCAGTGGTTTTTGCTATGGTAGAATTTTCAGCAGACTCAAAAATATTAAGAGGCAAAGGTTTGTAGGCATGTCAGCAGTGGCACAAGTTACGGACTCTACCTTTAAACAGCAAGTACTGGAAAGCGAAGTTCCTGTTTTAGTTGACTTTTGGGCACCTTGGTGCGGACCCTGTCGTATGGTTGCCCCTGTTGTAGATGAAATCGCCGCTCAGTACGAGAATCAACTAAAGGTAGTTAAAGTTAACACCGATGAAAATCCTAATGTTGCTAGTCAATATGGTATTCGCAGCATTCCCACATTGATGATTTTTAAGGGAGGACAAAGAGTGGATATGGTAGTCGGTGCTGTACCGAAAACCACCTTAGCCAATACTTTGGAAAAATACATCAATAAGTAATCATCTTCTTACCTAAGCCTAGTGTAAAAATTTGTAAATAATATAGAAAGGCAATTTTGCCTCCCTACACAATTGTTTACTTATTTGAAATGGAGTGGAATTGATGCGAAGCTAGGCTTTTGTAGCTCAAAGTAACTGTTTGTGCTGTTACCAGTTGTCAAACCGTCACTATTTCCTATCTAGTGATTTGTCATAGGGCTACAGTGGTAACAGAAAGTTGGTTAAGTTAAGATATAACTCCGAAAACAGCATGGTTTTTATGTAACAACTTAGCAAACCACATCTGTTTTCAACGAAAAGCTTATATCGAATCACTCACTGCCAATAGGACAGGTTGGCGACGGCTACCGTCACCAGCGCCTTGGTTTGTTTTTGAACCAAAGGTGCTTTTTATTGTCAAAAAGTTAACCATAGTCGATTGTAAAAGACCTTTGAATTTTAGACTTTGAAGTTTAAGCTGTGTGCCAGTTAAGATAATTGCACACCAATTTTAATTAAAAATTAATGCCTTTTCGGCAGAAATTCTCATGAGCTCATCTGCGTCGTTTGATACATTGAAGTCTCTCCAAACGGATCTTTCTGAATTAATTGATCGTTTACCGACGTTAAAGCATCAGCAATTTATCAAGCAGACACTAGAGACCATAGTGCATCTGGCTGAAAGTGAAATTGAGCGTCTTGATTGGAAGATCTTGTCGGCTACTCTAGCAGACATGGAGCAGGGTTTCCAGCTTTTTTATCCCTATCGACACGTTCGTAAAGTTGCCATATTTGGTTCGGCTCGTCTGTCACCAGAAACACCAGAGTACCTCATGGCGTTTGATTTTGCTCGTCGTGTGACTCAATTGGGATTCATGGTCATGACTGGTGGCGGCGGCGGAATTATGCAGGCGGGTCACGAAGGTGCTGGGCGAGAAAACTCCTTTGGTTTAAACATTCAGTTACCATTCGAACAGCAGGCCAACCCAGTTATTGAAGGAGATCCAAAGCTGATTCACTTCAAGTACTTCTTCACTCGCAAGCTGTTTCTAGTCAAAGAAAGTGATGCTATTGCCTTGTTTCCTGGTGGATTTGGCACCCAAGATGAGGCTTTTGAATGCATGACACTTAGCCAAACAGGTAAGTTCGGTCCAGTTCCTGTGGTTTTGATAGATCACCCTGGTGGTGATTACTGGCGCTCTTGGAGCGAATACATCGATAAGCAACTGGTGCAAAAAGGTCTGGTAAGTCCTGATGATCCTAGCCTTTACACAGTTACAGATAATCTTGATGTCGCTTGTAATGTGATCACTGGCTTTTACCAGGTTTATCACTCAAGTCGCTATGTGGGCGATCGCCTAGTTATCCGCCTCAAGTCCGAGCTATCGGATGCTGAGGTAGAGCGCCTGAATGCTGAATTCAGCGACATTCTGGTGACAGGGCGAATTGAAAAAAGTCGAGCATTACCCCAAGAAGTCCAAGATGAGACTGTCGAACTCCCCCGCCTCATTTTGTACTTTAATCAAAGGGACTTGGGACGCTTGTACCAGCTTATTGCTGTGATTAATCAGATGGCGACTCCTTCACTAGAACAGACAGCGCATCCGGAAAGAAAGTAAGCACTGAGGGTGCACAGAAGGGTTTGAATCTCTGACACCCTTGCACCCCTCAACTTAAAGTAGTGTTGAGATATTTCTCGCGAATGTTTAACTCATGTAACTTTTAAGAACTTCTCTATACTTTACGATTTTAATATTTTTTTTAGATTATAAAATACAGTAATATGTTTATTGACCAAGAACTAGAGTCACGATCAATGGAGGCATCCGTAATGAACTCTTCAGTACTACGTCACCTGTGGTCTATAGTTGAGGAAACTCAGACTACTACTCTCTTAAAATTCAGTGATGCAGATCTGATCCAGCAATTGTTAGCACAACTGAAAAGAAAAACTCTGCTGACCAATGAAGAAATCAACACCGTTTATGCTTACATTAGTGCTAGAGTTCCACTAATTCGCGATTTAGCTCTAGCTCGTTTGGCTTAGCACAAACTACATCAAAAGGTGTGGTGATGTTGTCACTATTAACTTGTAAGCGTTGACAAGATATACTGTCTGATAGTACAGAAGTTGCCATGGTGTTTGTATGAATTTCCATCTTTGCCTTTTGTGGAGCTTCAAACAAAAGGTGTTGTCCTGGAAAAACAACGCGCTCGAAGTGCCAGTTCGGGATATTTGAGATCCGAGCAATTTGGATCTGACTGGTAGCGTTAATATAATGGCACAGAATGTGCTTAGGACTCGCAGTAGAAGATAATCGCGGCATTTTTAGCTTTCACTTAGGGGCATTAAAAAAGTTGCTCAGGGATTTTGTGGTTGGGGTAGAACCAGATTCTTATGAGGATGTGAGCGATAGATAAAGTTACTATCCCAATGACACAAATCAATTGTTTATTTGTGTATCTATCTACAATTAAGTATTATCAAGCATTTCTAACAAAGTTACATTATATTAAGACTCTCTTTAGAATTTAAATTAATTGAGTTTCTTCAAAAAATCATCAGCTTTGCTTATCAAAGAAAGCCAAGAGCAATTTCAATTTTGCTCAAGTGCATGAATCAAAGCTTGTAGGAGCTTACCAACCAATTCACATTGATTGAGAATAGGGTTAATATTTATGCAAGAAGCTAGTTCGACTCTTTGAGAAATTAACAAGTGCGTCTCTAACTCTTTGAGAGAACCCTGGGCGAGATGTAAAGAGTGGATGTATTCTCTCCTTGTTTTGCCTCCATACCACCCCTGTGCAATCTTCACGGCTACCGACACAGGAATTTGCCGAATCTGTGTTGTCATTCCATAAAGTTCCTCTTTGGGAAAGGTTGTGGTAAGACGATAGCAAACTTCAGCTAAATTTACTGCCTCTTGCCAAACTCTTAAATCTCGGTAAGATTTAATTTTTGAGTCCCCCATAGGTTTTACCAACTAGCCCCACACCCCATATCGGCTAACAAATACATGACAGATCTAGCTGTGGGTAGATCTGTAGGTCATCAATTCATTAGCTTCTCTTAAGCTACACTTTACCGTGTAAAAATGTCAATCAAAAAGTTCAACCTATTCGCCCACTTGATATTTGAAGCCAACTTTCTCAGCCACTAGACTCAGATATTTTGAGGTAGCACGGGTTGGTTGATACATACCGTTTTCCCATTCGCTAACAGTTTGCTGACGAACGCCTAACTCCTCAGCCAACTGTGATTGAGTCAGTCCCATTTGAAGACGGAGTGCTTTAATCGAGTTGCTGTTCCACTGAAAGATCTGCGCTGCAGATTGAGTTTTGTAACCACTAGCAGGTTTACGAAAGGTTACACATTCTCGAGCCAGATCGACTTCTTCAACAACATACCCAGCATTCATCCAAGCAGAGGCTTGTAGTGCGCCTTTGCTACGATTTCCCCACCATCGCTTTTGGTTTCGAGCAGACTCAGGTAAAGTCTCTCCCATTAACGTCTCAATTTCTAGAAAGGTGAGGGTGATTTCTGGGCGATCGCTCCTTTGAAGATATTCCAAAAGTGGCTGATACTTACTTTGTCCTTTCACAACCGTGACCTACATACTTTTCCCAAAAGAATACGACCAAAATCCATGCGTGTAGAGACGTTGCGCTGCAACGTCTCTACAGGGTTTGTGTGAGAAGAAACCATTTTTTCCCAAACGTATTGGAAGTGATGACTACCTACCCCTGCACCTTATAGTACAGGGAAATGCATTGATGATTAACTACTACTTAACACCCAATTCACTAGCGTACGTACACCAAAGCCAGTTGCTCCGGGACCGTTATAGCCATTTTCCTTATCAGCCCAAACTGGACCAGCAATGTCAAGATGTGCCCAAGGAGTTTCTTTGACAAATTGCTTGAGGAAAAGAGCAGCCGTAATAGAACCACCAGCACGGGGTCCAGTATTTTTAAAATCGGCAATACCAGACTTGAGCCCTTCAAAATATTTATCTTCCATTGGCAAGCGCCAAATCTTTTCGCCAGCAATTTCAGCTGCTTTTTCTAACTGAGAAACCAAAGCATCATCAGGAGAGAATAAACCAGCAATATCATCACCTAAAGCAACAACACAAGCACCAGTTAAGGTAGCTAAGTCAACAATCGCGTCAACTCCTAACTTTTCTGTAAACACTAAAGCATCTGCCAAAGTTAAACGTCCTTCGGCATCAGTATTATTAACTTCAATAGTCTTACCATTAGAAGCTGTGAGAATATCACCCGGATGGACGGCATGACCACTGATCATATTTTCAGTGACTGCGGAGATAAAGTGAACTTCGACATCTGGCTTCAATTGACCAATAGCTTTAGCTGCTCCTAAAGTAGCCGCGGCACCGCCCATATCAATTTTCATAGTTTCGATGCCGCTACCAGCACCTTTAATATTCAGTCCACCAGAGTCAAATGTTAAGCCTTTACCTACAATTGCCAACTTACGTTTAGGCGTACCTTCCGGCTTGTAAGTGAGGTGAACAAATTTTGGTGGCAAATCAGAAGCTTGTGCCACTCCTAAAAAAGCGCCCATACCCAACTTTTCACAGTCTTCTCGTTCTAGAACTTCCAGTTGCAGACCGTGTTCGGAGGCGATCGCAGCTGCAGTTTCCGCCATGGTGATCGGTGTAACTGAGTTGGCAGGAGCGGCTACCAACTGCCGTGCCAAAATAACACCAGAACTAATTTGATTAGCACGGGTAATTGCTGCTTCCTGGCCACCCAGTCCCAGCAAATCGACTTGTTCAACTTGCGGTCCTTTATCCTCAGGCTCAGACTTAAAGCGATTATCTTGATAGAGTGCTAAATGAACACCTTCAGTCAGTACTTGCGCGGTTAATGCTGCATCGTTGTTCCAAACGGGCAAACTAATGCCCAAGGTTTTGCTTTTTTGCTTTTTTGCTAAACGTGCTGCTGCGGCTGCTGCTCTACGCAGGGTGTCCAATTTGAGAGCTTCTTTTTTTCCTAATCCCACTAGCAAGACTTTACGAACTGAGCTACCAGAACCGACTCGCGTAGCAATGCTGCTGCCTGGTTTAGCCTTAAATTCCTCTTCAGCAATCAATTCCTTGATAGAACCAGCGAATTTCTCATCTAAACTCGCTAAATCACCAGTTAACTCAACGTCATCTTCAAATAATCCAATTGCCAACCCATCCCCACTCCATTCTAGAAATGAGGTATCCTTTGCCAGAATTTCCATTTTTAGCTTCTATGTAACAGTTCTTATACCAGTATTGCGTAAAATATCAAATTTATGCTTATCGGTGAATAGTTAACGGTACTTCTTAACAACCTTGAGAGCAAAGACCTTTTTGCCTTTACATCAATTCATTAACTCTACAATCACACTAACAAGCCTATCAGGTAAGACAGGTTTAGAAAGATGTTTTTGAAATCCGGCGTCGAGAGCTTGTTGGCGGTCTTTTTCTCCTGCATAGGCAGTGAGAGCGATCGCGGGAATTTGCCCTCCTAGTGTAGGTGGGAGTTTTCTAATTTGCCGAATGAGATTATATCCATCCAGTTCAGGCATACCAATGTCACTGAGTAGCACGTGTGGTTTGAATGAAACCAGAATCTCCAATGCTCTTGAGGCAGAAGAGACAGCAGTGGCGATCGCTCCACTTTGCTCAAGCACAACCACTAAAAAATCTCGTGAGTCATCGTCATCATCAACAATTAAGACACGTAGACCTTGAAGTGGGATGTGAGGAGTAGGGACATGAGAAGTGGGTATTGGGGAGTAGGGAAATTCTTGTGTCATCCTGCCTACTTTTCCATTTTGCTCTAGGAGTGGTAGCTGGACTGTAAATGTTGCTCCATGCCCTTCTCCTTGGCTACTCGCACTGACTGTTCCTCCGTGTAATTCTACTAAGTGACGTACAATTGCTAATCCCAGACCCAAGCCACCTTGTTTACGAGTTGTAGAACCGTCTGCTTGACGAAATGAGTCAAACACATAAGGGAGAAATGTTGGATTGATCCCAATGCCTGTGTCTTTTACAGTAATTTGGGCATGAGGAATTGCTTTGCTGTTTGCTCCATGACCCATTTCTATAGATAATTGCAACTCTACCTTTCCGCCTTCAGGTGTGAACTTGATGGCATTGCTGACTAAATTCCAAATGATCTGCTGTAAGCGATTGGCATCACCTAGAACACAAAATTTTGAATTTTGGCTTGCAGATTTTGTTGTCTCACTGGCAATGACACCAGTTTTTTCTAATTTAGAAACGAGAAATGGATTTGGTGTTGTGCCTTGGATGCTCTCCATTTCTGCATCTAAAATTGTAAATTGCAAATTAATAGATTTTGCTTGAGCCGCTAGACGCATTGTATCGATAGCAGCTTCAATAGCTGAAATGAGGTTGGTGGGTTGGGAACGCAGGGTCAATTTGCCACGAATAATCCGAGAAACATCTAGCAAATCTTCAATGAGTTGGGTCTGTAGTCTTGCGTTGCGCTCTATCGTTTCTAAGGCTCGCTCAAAAGTTGTTGTGTCTAATTTACGAGTCCGTAATATTTTTGACCATCCGAGAATGGCGTTGAGGGGTGATCGCAATTCATGGGAAAGAACCGCAAGAAACTCATCTTTAACCTGGTTGACCTTTTCTAATTCTTCTTTCTGTTGACGCAATTGAGCTTCGCTTGCCCGCAATGCCTGTTCTGTGTGCTTGGAAACTGTGATATCACGAGTGATACTCAGCAGTGTTTCTACAGAATCATCTAGAGCGAATTCTGGTACGATTTGTGATTGATAATAACGAATTGTGTCATGCAATTGAAAATCGAACTCAAAAAAGGATGTCACTCCCGTAACAAATACTCTACGTAATCTTTCTTCCCATAGAGTATAAATTTCTAATGGAACACCCAACTCAGCCATTGTTCTCCCCATTAGCTTAGAAGGGGGTGTTCCCGTTGCTTGCTCAATTGCTGGGTTTACGTAGATACACCGTAAATCTGTGTCAATTCTAGCAATGATGTCAGGTGAGTTTTCTACTAAAGCGCGAAACTCCTGCTCGCGACGGTGTAGTTCTGCCTCTGCCTGTTTGCGAGCCCGCCTTTCTTGGGCTTCTCGCAACGCCCTCTGTGTGGATGGTACCAATCGCTCCAACCGTTGCTTTAAGACATAGTCAGTAGCACCATTTTTTAAAGTCTCAATTGCTACTTCTTGATCCATCGTTGCTGTGACGAAAATGAAAGGGATTTCTGGACACAAGCACTGTGCAATCTCTAAAGCAGAAATACCATCAAAGCCAGGTAGAGAGTAATCTGAAAGAATCAGGTCAAAGCTATCTTGCTCAAGTGCCTTGTGAAACTCAACGCGTGTTTTCACTTGTTCTAAGCTACAAATAATACCACCTGCAGTTAATTGAGCGTGGATGAGCTCTGCGTCTAGCAAACTATCTTCTAGCAAGAGAAATCTGAGACCTGACATTATTTATATTCCTGCAATTCCTTGATTACTGCGTGTGGGCGGTATGGAACCGGGCGGGGGTTCGTTGATAATTGCCCAGAATAATCCTAACCCTCTAATAACATCGACAAATTCATGAAAATCGATTGGCTTTACCACATAAGCATTTGTGCCAAGTTCATAACAACGGCTCAGATCCTTTTCTTCACGGGAAGATGTGAGTACTACCACAGGCACAAATCTTAAATTATGATCAGCCTTAAGTTGTGTCAGAACTTCTATACCATCAACTTTTGGTAATTTCAAATCCAGCAACACAACAACAGGATTACCTTCTCGGCGCAGTCGATAAACGCCGCGACGATAGAGGTAATCTAATGCTTCTTCGCCATCACGAACGACAATAACTTCATTACCTAAATGATTTTCTGCTAGAGAAGCCAGGATTAACTCCACGTCATTAATGCTGTCTTCAACCAGGAGAATACGCTTCAGTTCCATTGTTTTTTCTCTAATGTCCACTCCTTACTTCCAACCCCCTTGGTAGCGAAAAATAAAATGTCGCTCCTTTTTCTATCTCACCCTCTGCCCAGACACGTCCGCCATGTCGATGAATGATGCGCTGGACGTTTGCTAGTCCAACACCTGTGCCCTCAAACTGAGGATCGCTATGTAGGCGTTGAAAGACACCGAATAGTTTATGAACGTATCGCATGTCAAAACCAATACCATTATCTTGCACAAAGAAGATGGCTTCTTGCTCATTACCAGTATTGCTACCTACAGTAATTTCTGCTAATGGTCTGGTTTTAGTGTATTTAAGTGCATTTTCTAGTAAGTTGCGCAAGGCTAGCCGTAACATTGAGGGATCACCCTGCACAACTGGCAAGGGCTCAATTTTCCAGCTAACCTGACTTTTCCGAATTTGTGAATCTAGGTCGCGTTGCACCTCCTGCACAAGTTGATTCATGTCAATGATGGTATAGCTCATCTCTGTACGTCCCATACGTGAGAAGGCTAACAAGTCATCAATTAACTTACCTGCCTGCTTTGTAGTCTCAGTGATGATGTTGAGATAACGCTGACTAGTTTCATCCAGTAATTCTGAGTTAAGGCGCTTTTGTAGCAAGTCAACAAACCCAGTAATGTGACGTAAAGGAGCCCGCAGATCATGAGAAACAGAGTAAGAAAAAGATTCCAGCTCTTTGTTGGCGGCTTCTAGTTGAGCGGTACGTTGTTTTACCCGTTCTTCTAGAGTGGAATTTATCTGTTGAATTTGGGCTTCGGCAAGTTTTCGATCATGAATGTCCAGACAAGAGCCAATATAACCAAGAAATTCTCCAGTTTGGGTGAATCGGGGCACACCAATGTCCAAAATCCAACGATATTCTCCATCAAACCGTTTGAGGCGGTACTCCATTTGGAATGGTTGTCTGTTATCAAATGCATTCACATAAGTTTCCTGACAGCGCTGCAAGTCTTCGGGATGTACACCTTCTGCCCAACCATTGCCAAGTTCCTGCTCTATTGTGCGTCCAGTCCAATCTAGCCAGGGTTTATTGAAATAGGTACAAAGCATATTCGTATCCGACATCCAAACCATCATTGGGGCGGTATCTGTCACATAGCGAAATCGCTTTTCGCTTTCAACAAGCGCTGCTTGAGCCTGTTTAAGATCGTTCATATCTAGCACAAATGCGATCGCTTCTTCGTTTCGCTCACCAGTCAAGGCATACCCAATCAAGACAGGAACACGGGTACCATCTTTACGGATGTATTCTTTTTGGTAAGGAGTGCAAACTCCCTTTTCTTTCGCTTCAGAGATCGCTTGATAATCCAAAGCCAGAAACTCCGGTGGCGTTATATCAGTCCAGCGCAATCGACCTAGCAGGAGATCTTTGCGAGAGTAACCAATAATCCGCAGAAAAGTATCATTGACCTCAAGCAGTCCTCCATAAACATCGGAAATCAAAAAGCCAATGATGTCTGATTCTACAAACACTCGTAGCCGTGATTCGCTCTGACGTAAGGCTTCTTCTGAGCGTTTACGTTCAGTGATATCACGGTTGATCTCTAGAAATCCACCTTGATTTTCTGGTGAATTGATCACTACCTGGCGGCTTTCAACAATGATTTTTTTCCCATCTTTACATGTATGAAGCAGTTCGCCTTGCCAACGGCCATTTTGTCGAAGAGCAGTATCAATATTTTCACAGCCTTCAATGATTTGAGTTTGTAAAAGTGTGTGACTTACTTGTCCTATGGCTTCTGCTTTCGAGTAGCCATACATTTCCTCGGCGCTTTTGTTCCAGTAACTAATAACACTATTAGCATCACGGACAAAAATTGCTTCATATGCACACTCCAGCAAACTAGCCTGTTGTTGTAGAACTTGCTCTACCTGTTTGCGATTTGCATCTACCTTGTTCAAAAACTTGGCATTCCACCAAATGAACGCCAAAAAAAAGGACTCCAGCAGCACCACCACTAGGGATAAATTCAAGGCAGAATCGTAGTCATTTGATTTTTCACCCTGAACAATTAACCAGATCATGATGAATGGTAGGGCAATGACACTGGGAATCAGCCGACGGGCTATAGCACCACCATCTAAGTCACTGGTAATTGTTTGCATGAACCCACGGTTAGGGTAAATAAACAAAACTCCTAAACACAGTAACTCAAAAGTGAGTGACGTATGTAACGCCATAAAGCTAGTGTAATCACGGAAGTGAGCCACAGCTTTGAATCTATAAGCCCAGTCAACTAATGCTTGTAAAGAAATTAAAGCCACAACTAAGCTCAACAGTTGAGCCAGCAAATAACCTGGTCTCAAGTTCTGCCCGAGGAACAACAGCGCCCCACCAACTAACAAAAAGTTTAGGGCTGTGTTTGCTCCCATGCGGCCAGGAAAGAAGGTTTTGGGTTCTGGCTGTAGGTCTGGAAACAGCAGTTCATCAATACCCAGGTTGCAGTTGAACAGATATTCACTCAGGGTGAGCAGTCCAATCATAGCTACTGCGATCGCACATCCCCTAGAAATGCTCAGAGAGACTGAGGGAGATGAAAAAATAGGTGATCTTCCTTGAGTCTGTCTTATGCTCCTTGTCCCACTGCTAATTTGCCATAATGAAACCCCCGACAGCAAAAAGCCAATTGCTGTGTTAGCCTTCATGGCGGCAAGTCCTGGAATGAAACTCTTGATATGGGCGATATTAAACCCCCAACCCCCAACAAGTACTAGAACCCCAACCAAGATCGCAATGATACTGGCAGCTTGTGAAATACTTCTGCTCAATCCGACGTTAGGCATAATTATCTCCCCAACCTCAGAGTTCTGTTTTTCTCGTGATGTTGTAGAAGATATCATTACCTTTGTTGAGCTACCACCTTGAAAAAGCCCTGAATTTGATTAAGATCTAGCTTAGGGCTGGATAGAAGATTTACAAAAATATCTTTGGATAGATTTCTATTTTCTAGAACTCAGGACTGATGACTATTGATTATTGACCAGCGACTGAATGGAGTTTAAATTAAGATTAAATTTTGTGGTGATTGCTGTTATCACCTTTTGCTCGACTGGTGTAATCCCACCTTCCATTTGAGCAATTCTGTAGGACTGAGCCAATAATGGTACAGCAAAATCAGGATTCAGTTCATTGAGAAGTTGATCCAATGGCTGGGGTGATTTGATATTTTGCTCAATCACCTCTAGAGAATTTGGACTGAGGTTCAACGCTTGCAATTCTGGTAATATTTCTTCCCATGTTTTTTCTGGATGGCTCGCGAGAATCATATGAACTAAAATCTGATCCATGATCACTTGTTGGGCGATCGCTTTTTCCAGATAATTTTCACTCTGTGTCTTAAGTTGCGTTAACGTCTCTTCAGAGGTCAGTGGTTTTGATGAATTCAGTTTCGCTTCGTAAAATCGGCAAGCAGCATATCCTAGCGAGTAGATCATTGTTGCATTTGCGCTAGCACCAATCAACTCTCCTGCAAATGGTATGTTTCGCAGCAAACCTAAGCCAGCAGCTTTTAACAGACGACCACCACCCAACGCTAGACCGAAAATTGCCAAGACTTCGCCCTTACGGCTAGGGTCTTTCAGATCTAGTCCATAGGCTGATGCAATCTGATAAATCATTTCCGACTGCAATTTTGTGGTTGCTGCCAAATCAATAGCCAATAGCGCAGTTGCTACTCCTGGCAAAATACTAGTTGCGAACCCGATTCCCCCTGCTTTAGCTGCTTTTTCAAGCATGATCCGGTGAGAAATTTGGCTAGGCGATTCTTGAGGATACTGTTTTTGTAGCTTTTGTACTGCAGCTTCTGCCTTATCCAAGTTCACATTATCAGCAGCACCAGTTAGCCAACCAAGATTTAATACACCAGATAGCTTGCGAAGCAACCAATTGTTGCTCAAATAATTGGCAAAAACTCCTGTTTTTTGAGTCCCTTGCTCAATGAGCTTTTGTGTTTGTCTTGTAGCTGCTTGTCCTAACTCAACTGCTTTTTTGGCTGCGTCCTGTCCTCTTTGCTTCCAAGATTCCCAAAAAGATACTTTATCCTCAACAGAAGCCTTTGCCAGTTCCTCATCAATGACTGGCGATACCGAAACAGGTGTATCATCTGGCTTTTGTTGGGGTTTGTCTACCATGGTTCAGCACCGTTTTGAACATCTTTCTATTCAGGTTGTACCGAAAGTGCAGGTGCTTTCTCCTCTCTCCACAAGCACAAGTTATTGAATATTTTTCTATAACTGCTGTCTCTACTTGACTTGGATGAATTGCTCTCATGGCATACGCCTAATTATCGCTTCATCTCTAGCACTCTAGCTGTTTCAAGCCCACTACCTATAAAATTGTTAGCTTTCATAATGTCGTAAAGATTAATATCTGCTTCTAACAAGCAAGCATGACCACTGTGGGGTAGCACTACCATTTTTGCCTGAGGTAAAATTTCGACTAACCGTTTTGCTTCACTCACAGAAGGCAAAAGTTTATCCTCAGCACTAGCAAGAATTAGAACAGGTTGCTTGAGGCAACGTAATTCATTTGGCTCAATATGAAATTCTCGGAGTAAAGATAAGCGCCATTGAACAGTTTCTGATGGTACAGAACGCATAGTTTTCAAAAGTTCTTGGCGATCGCTCTTAGAAATTCTGCCTAGTGCAGCTAGAAATGGCAACAAACCCAGTGCACCAAACTCGTACAAACCTGATGGTACTATGTGAGAGAGTTGTGATGCCCAACCCAACCAAGGGTGAAGATGAAAGCTAGAAGCTGGGTTGATGAGGATAATTCGGGTAAATAGATGTGGTGCAGCAACAGCCACCTTTTGAGCTAAACCACCTCCAAAGGACTCACCACATAGGTAAACCGGACGTTCTTTATTTTTTTCTAGTTCAGCATCGATCAAGTTGAGTAAATGATCAGTGAGTTCATCCCAACTTGTGAGATCATCTCTTGGGATCGCTAAACAACGAACATCGAAGCCAGCTTCTAATCCAGCCGTTTGTGAGCGTAACAGTTGACCAGTGCCATCCATACCTGGCAAAAAAACAAACAGTGGATACTCTGGCTGTAGTCTTTTAGGTGTCAGGAAACAAGGCTGAAGTTTTACTTGTGGGCTATTATTCATTGGTCATGGGCATGGGGCATTGGTACTTTATTCTTAGCAAGAAAGAATCAAAATCTCTAATAACAACCTTTACTTAGCAACGTTGCAATTTCTGAATGACAGTGATTTGTGAGTTCTGCCACAACTGTTCTCGCTTGTTTTCCTTGATATTTTTTGTGATCTTGCGACTTAATCCAGTAAGGACGACCAACGAGCACAGCGACACGACGATATATGACCAGAGGATGCCAACCTGGTTGATTAAATAAAGCTTCTGTAGGATCAAATAAACTTAGTAGCTTTAAAGGCACGGCAGATGTGTTAACTTCTTCAAGGGAGGCAATTGCAATTGGCAAAACTGCTAAATCCGGCACAGCAGCTCGCAAAGCTAAATGTGCAAATCCTCGTTGAAATTTGCCCACTTGGTTGTGTAAGGTGTATTTTACCATTGGTTGTGTTCCTTCGGGAAATACTCCTACCACTTGTTTGGATTGTAGAAGTATCTGTGACTGCTGAAAGAAGCTCTGTTGGCGTTGTTCAGTAGCTGCTAGAGGGAAGCATCCTAATTGTCCTGTCACAATCTCTCGCATAACTGGCACTTGTCCCATATAGTGATGGCAAGCAAAGCGAATCGGACGTGACATTGCTGTCATGAGAATTGGTGCATCCATAAAGCTACGGTGATTGCTTACTACTAGCACACTAGCATCCTGGGGAATGCGATCCTCATAATAGAGAAACATTTTCATTGATAGAGCCGCTAGTAAGCAGCGAGAAATCTCCAGGGGGCTATTCACACTCATGCCTTTTTAATATAGATTCTCAGCTAATATTTCACATAGGCTTAATATAGTATTTACATTTCTTAACTTAGGCGACGCCTGCCTTAAGATAGAAATATCTGGAGTGCCAAGCAAGCTCATTCATTTTGTCAATAATAATGATTTTGTATTCTTATTGATACGAAATGGAGTAGTGAGCTTTTGTTACAGTTTGCCGAATTTTTATCTCAATGTTTAAGCAGAAATTAACTTAATTTGTACTTATTATCGAAAAAAGCTGGATTGAGGAAATTTGCTACTATTAAGGTATTACTTGAAAAAATGATAATTATATCATATAATGACCTGGTTTTGCCGAGATAAGTAGGATAGAAAACAGTATTAACAAGTAGTTTTTATTTTGCATGAATCTAGTGAATAAAAAAGAAAAAACATTTGCACTGACAACACCGCTATATTATGTAAACGATTTACCCCACATTGGCAGCGCTTACACAACAATGGCAGCAGATGTAGTAGCGCGGTTTCAAAGACTTTTGGGGAATTCGGTACTGTTGATTACAGGTACAGATGAGCATGGACAAAAAATCCAGCGAACAGCCGAAAGCAAAGGGCGATCGCCCCAAAGCTTTTGTGATGAAATGTCCGCGGGTTTTATTGATTTATGGAAATTGCTAAATGTTCAATACAATCGCTATATTCGGACGACTGATCATCGTCATGAAGTGATTGTCCAAGAATTCTTCCAGAGATTATGGGAAAGAGGTGACATCTATCTAGGACAACAAAAAGGCTGGTATTGTGTCTCCTGTGAAGAATTTAAAGAAGAACGAGAACTATTAGAGGGAAATCGTTGTCCTCTTCATCCAAACAAAGAAGTTGAATGGCGGGACGAGCAAAACTACTTCTTCCGTTTATCGAAATACCAAACTCAATTACGAGAACTGTATAGTTCTAAACCTGATTTTATTCAGCCTGAAAGTCGGCGCAATGAAGTCCTTAGCTTTGTTAATCAAGGTTTGCAAGACTTTTCTGTTTCCAGGATAAATATGGAGTGGGGTTTTCCAGTACCAGCTGATCCCAAACACACTATTTATGTCTGGTTTGATGCACTGCTAGGTTATATCACAGCATTGTTAGAACCAGATGAGGAGACAACTTTAGAAAATGCTCTCACGCAATGGTGGCCTGTCAATTTGCACTTGATTGGTAAAGATATCCTGCGCTTCCATGCAATTTCCTGGCCTGCAATGCTATTGTCAGCAGGGTTACCTTTGCCAGACAGAGTCTTTGTGCATGGCTTTTTGACTAAAGATGGTCAAAAAATGGGTAAAACTCTGGGTAATACCCTTGACCCAGTGGCGCTGATAAAGTGCTATGGTGCAGATGCCGTTCGTTATTACTTCCTTAAGGAAATCGAATTTGGTAAAGATGGCGATTTTAATGAAAGTAGATTCATTAATGTTCTGAATGCAGATTTGGCAAATGATTTAGGTAATTTGCTGAATCGTACCTTGAACATGGTGAAGAAATACTGCGCAGATAATGTGCTGCAAATTACAAATGAAGATATTCCTTTTGAGCATCCTTTAAAATCTATTGGTTTCCGTCTGGGGGAACAGGTAAAAAATGCTTATGAAGCGCTAGCTTTCAATCAAGCTTGTGAAACTGTTCTTTTACTGGTACAAGCCAGCAATAAGTTTATTGATGAGCAAGCACCTTGGTCACTTTATAAACAGGGACAGCAACAAGCAGTGGAACAAGTCCTATACACAGTTCTAGAATCAGTGAGGCTGGCAGCTTATCTTCTATCTCCAATCATTCCAAATATCAGTAGCGACATTTACCAGCAACTGGGCTTCGGAATAGACTTTAACGACCAATTACAAACTTCTATTTCTGCTCCCTTTGCCATTCATGGGACATGGGGAGTACTAGACAATCAAAACAGGTTCAGCAAACCTCATCCAATCTTTCAGCGCATCGAATCGGCTAAAACCCGATAGTCCTTTCAAAGTCTGTTTTTTAAAATTTGTCAGGGCTGAATTTCTTAGCCCTGAATGCATATTATAAGCTGCTCTAACTCGTATGCAAACGTGAATTCAAGTATAAATTACTACAGGTGATAAAAAATGAGGTATGACACAATGTTGAATAATTTGGACAACGACGCCATATTCACGCCGGAACAGGTTTTGGAAAATCGGGGTCGTGTCGCTATATTTATAGACGGATCAAATTTATTTTATGCAGCACTACAACTGGGAATCGAAATTGATTACACCAAGCTATTATG